>ERZ500997.371-NODE-371-length-12571-cov-6.165628_pt1 | contig 12571 bp, 13 predicted proteins | sample MGYA00248826_ERZ500997 | MGnify/ENA primary metagenome ERZ500997 (study PRJEB25958, sample SAMN03398524) | human skin metagenome | study: EMG produced TPA metagenomics assembly of the Human Skin Microbiome Metagenome (human skin metagenome) data set.
TTGAATGACAAATCATATGATTTGATAAATTACACATATAGGTTATATGATGATGATAATGATTATTAAAAATGTGCTCTTTACATCCAAATCATACATTTTTTTTTATATCTTTAGATATCGTTAATAAAACACCATTATGAATGAAAATGGAACATCAAATCGGATTGATTTGGTCGTTTGTTTTTTGTCTAACCAAAAAAAAAAAAAAACAATATTCGATGATTTTCTGTTGCTAATAATAGAAAAAAAAACTTGAAGAAGCTTGTATCTGTCAAATCGTGGTGAACAAAAAAAAAATTATCTTCAGACTTGGATATTTTTTTGTTTTCAAAAAATAAAATTTCCAATAGCCATTCAAATATATTGAAATTTGAAAAAAAACTTATCTCGGTTCTGGTTCGATAGATATACACCAAACCATATAAATATCGATATAATCGATATCGACCCATTTTTTTGTTTTTCATCAAAAAAAACATTGATTTGGCACAAGTAAAATGATTGGTGGTGATATTGGTGATTTTACCCGTTCTTATTTTTTTTTATTCAATACTTTTTTTGGGGGATTTTGTTGTTGTTGTTTTTGACAAAATTATTTAGTTGTTATCCTAAAAATAAAAAACATGTCTTTGTTTATATATGGTATTATCATTGACAAAAAAAAGAAGAAAATATTCCAGATTAGAATCATATGATTAAAATCATGTGCTGTGTTTGTGATTTAAAAATAGATAATAATAATTAATTTGATCTTTTGTTTTTTTTTACTTTAAAATTAATTAGATAATCGAAGATTATTATCATTTAATGCATCGAAAAGTTGCAAAAAGATCGGCTGAATTTGTTGATGATGATGGTGAAGAACATTCATTAACATTTCAACAACATCCATCTGTATTATCAATTGAACAGCAACCGATTAATCATCGAACAAAAAGAGATTTCATTTCAAATACACATTTGAATTTGAATGCTGCACATTCAGTATCAAATTCTCATCGTTTAGATATGGTGCCATATTATATGAGACCACCACCACCACAACAACAACAACCACAACCTCCATGTGAAAATAATTTACCATTATTACCATTTCCATTTGATCATAATGAATTTGTTCAAGGTGGTAAACGTGTTAAATTTGATGATCCACAATGGCCACGAATGTGGTATCTAAATCGTGGCAATAATCTTGATATGGATGTTGTTGAAGCTTGGGAAAAAAATATCACCGGTAAAGGTGTTGTTGTTACCATTTTGGATGATGGTTTGGAAAAAGATCATCCTGATTTGATAACAAATTATGATCCTGATGCCAGTTATGATGTAAATGGATTTGATAGTGATCCAATGCCTCGTTATGATATTATTGATTCAAATCGTCATGGAACTCGTTGTGCAGGTGAAGTAGCAGCCAATGCTAATAATAGTGTTTGTGCAGTTGGTGTTGCTTTTGATGCAAAAGTTGGTGGTATTCGAATGTTAGATGGTGATGTAACCGATGCTGTTGAAGCTAGATCATTAGGTTATAATCCACAACATATACACATTTATTCAGCATCATGGGGACCAGATGATGATGGTCGTACAGTAGATGGACCAGGTAAAATGGCCGTAAAAGCATTTGAAAATGGTATCCGTAATGGTCGTGGTGGTAAAGGATCAATTTTTGTTTGGGCATCTGGCAATGGTGGTCGTGAAAAAGATAATTGTAATTGTGATGGCTATACTAATTCCATATGGACATTATCGATTAGTTCGGCAACTGAAAAAGGATCAATACCATGGTATTCGGAAGCATGTTCAGCAACATTAGCCAGTACTTATAGTAGTGGTTCATTTGGTGAACGACAAATTGTCACTACAGATCTTCATCATGGTTGTACATCATCACATACCGGAACATCAGCATCGGCACCATTAGCAGCCGGTATCTGTGCTCTTGCTTTACAGGCAAAGTATGATCTCAAAAAGTATTTTTTTCATGAGAAATCTGAAATTTTATTCCATTTTTTCTAGTAATAATTTAACATGGCGTGATATGCAACATATCGTAGTATTATCAGCGAAACGTAAAAATTTGGAAGGAAATTGGATGGAAAATGGTGCCGGATTAAATGTTAGTCATTGGTTTGGTTATGGTTTAATCAATGCAAGTGCTATGGTTGATTATGCTCGTGAATGGGTACCAGTACCGGAACAAACAAAATGTGTTTTCAACGGTAAAGTTAATGAATTACTTAAAGCCAAGTAAGTTTGATTATGATCGGAATAATAATTTTTTTTTCTCTTACCTTTATCTTGATTAGTATACATTTCCTCTTTCTCTTTTCGATTCAAAGAACTTTCTCTTTTAATCACTTAATTTGTTTTTTTGTTTTTTGTTTTTTATTTGATCCAGGAACACATTATCTTACGCACTGAATGTAAGTATTACTTTTTAATGTGATTTCTTTTTTTTCATTGATTTCATTAAATATCATTACTCTTTATTCGGAATAGGTAACATGTAATGGATTAGCATATGTGGAACATGTTCAAGTTGTTGTCGATCTTACAACACCAAAACGAGGTGATATTGAAATTGAAATTCGTTCACCTGCTGGTACAAGATCAACATTATTGACAAAACGACCGAAAGATAATTCAGTTCTTGGTTTTTCAAATTGGCCATTTATGACTGTACATTTTTGGGGTGAATCACCGAATGGTCAATGGACATTGTACATTAATAGTACAGGACGACATAGTATGTAGTTTTTTTTTCATATTTTATCATTTTCTAATGGATATTCTATTTTAATAGATAATACATTGTTACATGGATGGAGATTAATAATGCACGGTACTCGTGAATATCCATTTGGACAATCATATTATCCGAAACGTTCGAAACCACAATTATTGAATGAAAAAAAGACAGTGATGATGAATGAATTTGCTAATAATCAAATTGATATACAACCATCATCACGTTATCCAAATCGTATGATAATGCATAATAATGGCAGTGATGGATTAAGAAATAGATTTTCATGTAAGTCTATTGATCAATGTTTTCCATTTCCTTGATTTCATTCATTCACAAAAATACACACCCCATAAACAATTGCTATTATCATCATAATCTGAATGTTTATAAGTTTTTTCAACAAAAAAAACCTTTTTTCTTCCCTCCCTGCACTGTTGCTAAACAATACCGTACAATTCGTAAAGATCATTTTTCAACACAAAAATGGTCTTAACACCTTAATCATCTTTATATATCAACCACAACATATCAAATGACATAATACAAACAAATATACTGTGCATGCTTTATCTCTCAACCTCATTTATAATGATTGAATTTGGATTGATATGCATGTTTTAAAATCGTCAATCATATATGGAGATCGCACATTATTGATTATTTTCATTTTCATCAATCTAATCCTTTTTCAATTCAATTTTGTCTACGTTTTCCCATTATATCTCCAGTTTTCAACAACAACAACAATAATAATAATAATAATGATAATGGCCGAATATATAACCATAGTCTGACATCATTGTTCAATAATGGACGTCTAAAAATGAGTGATAATCTGGATCAACAAAATAATGGGCGGCAACATATACCATATAAAAATTTGAAAAAAACGCAATCCAATCAACATTTATTACATGGTCAATCATTACCCGCTTCGTCTGGTTTTGATTCATTATCCTCGTCATCATCATCATCATCATTATCGATTATAATTGAGCTTTATATTGGCTGCCATCTAATAATGATTATTTTATTATCATTATGGCAATGAATATAATTGTGTGCCTTTTTGCTTTCCCGAACGCTTATCGCTGTTCGTTGAACGAAACTTGTGATTTTTTAATTTCCCAAACTTATTCAATTCAATAATGTGTGAATTTTTTTCTTTTGATTTGATTATTTTAACTAAGTATTGTATTTAATTGTAGAATTAATAACCTAATCATTTATATGATTTATAATTTTAATTAATTAAAAATTTTAAAAAGAAAACAAAAAATTCAAGAATTTAAAATAGCCAGATGTTCATTAAGTTTGTTGGCCAATAGATCACGACTACGATCATGATGTTTTTTCGTGATGATTGGATATCTGTTTCATTTTGAAATGAACGAATTATATTTTTTCATATTTTTTCCAAATGAATGAACTTACGTTGTAATAAAATCTGAATCAGGTTCAAGTATGAAATCTATTTGGCTAGTAGAAACATTACGAATGGTCAATCTATCTAATATTTGTTCATAATCGGCAATTTCCTAAAATGATCATGATGATGGGGCAAAAAAAATAGCATACTTTTTTTTATTATACTATAAAATCATTAACAAAACTAACCTTGAATTTATCGATTATTTCAATCATTTTTAACGGTTTTTGATGAGCAAAATGCCATAATAAAAATTCACGTGCAGCAATCATTCGTTTCATTATTAATTGTCGACAATCACTATCATGAATTGTATCATATTTATATAGTAAATGACTTTTTATGACCCAATTGCCATCGATTAAATAACAAATACTTTGTAATGTATTCAATAATTTTGAATGATGATCCAAATCGGAATAATAATTATTCGAATGAAATAACAATATCATTTCAGCGAAACGTATCACCTGTACTTTACGCATCAATATTTCTACTTTTAATTCAATCAATTCGATTCGATTTATATCACAAATATTGATTTTATTCAAAAACCAATATGGACAATTGATTAATTCCATAACGGTGTTTTGTTGTGTACGATTACCATTATTATTCATTGAGTTTGATAACATACGCATCGAAGATCGTTGTTGTATACCAACATTTTGATCATATGATGATCGTCTTGCTGGCATCGATGTAAATAATTGTTCGAAAAATTTTCTTACCATTTCTGGTTCATTTATTCGTGTTAAAGGCTTATAAAGATGGCTTTTCATTTCGACACTTAATTGATCATGTTTATTACGTGTTGGATGTGGTATTTTGAAACAATCTTCAAAAATCAAATTTTGTGAATCAACAGGATTACTATCACGATTTTTTTCATCCAAATGACTTAATGTATGCATCGAATTGATTGGAATAAAATATGCTTTTCCTGTTTCTCTGGAAAATTTCACTGCATACGATTGGCGACGAAGATTAAGCTGAGATTCTTTGGTAGTAAAAACGGCCTTGGAACAATGATTTTGTTTGGGTGTAATTTTAAGTTCTTTGGAATCGGTTCGAATACTTATATCACAAAATGAAGATGATGATCGATGACGATCATGTTTACCAATCACATTGTCAAGTCCAGCCAATGCAAATGTTTTAATTTTATTATTTGGATCTAATCGAACAATATTATACTGAAATAAACAAATACCAAAAAAATAAAACTTTCAAATTTCAAACATTTTAAACAATAAATAAATTTACCGATGCAATGATAATATCATTATCGTTGTTGTTGTTGACAATCGGTTCTTCTTCTTCTTGATCGATTGGTTCTTTTTTTACCTGATCTTGATTAAGCTGTATCATCGTTGTTGTTGATGATAATTTTGAAAAATTTCTTAACTAAAATTAATCATCAGAAAAAATCACATGTGATTCGAATTCTTGTTTTTTTTTTTGTAATTAGTAGTGACATCTATTGCTATCGAATCAAGTTTGATTTGAAAAAATGTCGAACCATATCGCCATATCAATTGACAATATATAACAGTGATTCTCAACCTTTTTGTTGTCGCGGCACAATTTTAGCGGCACAAAATATATATCAGTTGCATTTTCAGAATTTCGCGGCACACCAATGTGCCGCGGCACACGGGTTGAGAATCACTGATATATAATGATATAATTGTAAATCCGCTTATCTTTATATTTTTTAACAAGAATTGTTTTGTTTTTCAGCTCAAGAAGTTGTTTACGAATAACATATTAAAAATTGGATAATATCCAATTATGATCATTACAAGATAATATAGTATTTTAGATGTGCAATAAAAAAAATGTGAATCTCAGGAATCTTAGATCATCATATTTATCCACAAAAAGAATCATAATGCGATTACGAGGTAAAAAAGAAAAAAAATGTACATTTGAAATGGCAATAATAATCATTGATTTCATTCGAAAACGCTATATGTCTCTCTATTAAAAATGATTATGATCATGATGATCATGATCATAATCATCACAAAATAAAAAAAAAACATTACATCACATGATGTTCTATTTGGTTAAAGATGAAGATAAGATTTTGTTTTTTTAAAAAAAAAATTGACATTTCAACTTTTTTTTTGTTGTTGTTGTCTATTACATTATTCTACCATGGTATATATCCACATCGGGTAAAAAAAAGGGCTGATTTTTTATAATTTTTTTTTCTTTTACTTTCAAAATGTTACGAATCAATAAAAAGCCATTGATTATTTGATGATGATCATTATTATTATTGTGGAACTTGAACGAAACAAATCAATCAATCAATGAATTTTGGATTTTGATTAAATAATTGATTGGTCTTTTTATCGATTACCAGGCCATAAATTGAGAGAGTGAAAGAGATAAAAAAAAGAGAGAGAGAGAAAGAGAGAGAAAAATTTATGGATTTAATGTCAATCATGATCATTGTTAATCAATTGTAAATCAACTGTTTTGACGGTCAGATTGATGGTTGATTGAGTGTTGTTGCGTGTGATTATGATTGTGATATGATGATAATGATGATGATGATGATCATTAATAATGATAATCTGATAAAAATATGGCTTTATTTTTTATTGATGATGATTCTTTTTTATCTATCTTCACATATAATATAATCATATATTTTTTTTAAAAAATGCTTGAATTTGTTACTTCTTCTTCTTTGTTGGATTGGATTTTTGTTGGGGAGAGGTTGCCATATTGCGAGTACAAATTGTTGGTATGTTGTTATTGGTCGATATGATACAATGATGATGATAATAATAAGACGATATAATTATTATTAATCGACAATAGCAACCAAAATATATATGATATGATAAGAGTAATCAATTTTTTTTATATGTTGATAATAATTATTTTAATCATCATCATCATCGTTTTGTGTGGTATTTGAGCATTCATTTAAAGTTTTTCTCACTTCTTTATTTCTTCTTCTTCTTCTTCTTCTTTTTGATGATCATCATTATCACTTCAAAATACCATCATCATCGTTGTTGATCATTCCACTGGCATATAAATGTTCTTTATGGTTCAAATAAATTCTGCAACAAATAATAATAATAATAATTTAGCTACGATAAATCTTTACTTACTTTTGATTCTTATTTGTAACATATATGATAATCAGAATTCGGAAAAAAGAAAATGTCTTCAACCACCGATAACAACAACAACAACAACAATAACATTAATGGAACGACAATGACCAATATTTCGACTGTATCAGGTCGTCGTCCACCGGGAAAACCAATAAAATTCTATACATCACGTACTGCATCAGCATGTCGTGCTGTTAAAATGGTTGCCACACATTTGAATATTCCATTGGATGAAATTGCAATGCGCTGTTATATTGATACACGAACCGAAAAATTTCGACAGGTATTTCATTTTTTATTTTCTGTTGTTGTTTTTGTTTTGTAAAATTGATAAATCATTTTACATTATAGATAAATCCATGCCATACATTGCCAGTAATCGATGATGATGGTTATATTCTTTGGGAATCAAGAGCAATTATGCAATATCTTTGTAATCAATATGCACCAGATTCAACATTATATCCACGTGATCCAGAAAAACGTGCAACCGTAGATCGATTATTGAATTTTGATCTCAAAACACTTAGTCATGCTGTTATGGCTGTACATTATGAATTTATGGTAAGTTTATCAAAAAATTTTGTTTTTGAATCTAAATTCTTATTCGGATTTTGTCAATCCAAATTTATAGTTTCCAAGTGAATATAGTTCATCACGTGGTGAAAAATTGATTGCCGTTACAAATGCATTAACATTGTTGGAAATATTTTTAATCAATAAACATTATGTTGCATGTGAACATTTAACTATTGCCGATATATCAATATTGGCTAATGTTACATTATTGGAAATATCTGTTGAATTTGATTTAAGTAGCTATCCAAATATATGGCTTTGGATACAAAGATTACGAAATGAATTACCATATTATGAATGGTTAACAAAAATGGCACATGATGAATTACGATCATTAATACAATCGGTACGTGATGCAAATGATGAATGGTCATCACCATTACCACGTTGTGCATTTACACCATCATCATTAAATAATAATGATTCAACAACAGCAAGTTGTTCAACCGATTGTATTGAACAACAACGACGACAATATAAACGATTATTTTCTAATGATGTACAAACAGATGTAGCACGGATTATGGCCGCTGTTATACCGACATTTATTAAGAATAAAAATTCAAATTCTGAATCGAATATGACCACAAATACCACCACCACCACCAACAACAACAACAATAATACAGTCACCAAAACACCTATCATTATTACATCGAACAATGATAATACCACCGAATCGATACCTAATATGTCCACTACAATCAAATCAATATCATCATCATCATCATCATTAAATGGTAGCTTTAATCAAAATAATAATGGTAATCGAATGTTAACAACATCGAATGTTAAATTATGTTCAAATAATCATTATTATGATAATGATAGAAATTTATTTGCTAAAAGAATTCGTTTAACAATTGAACCAAATACTGGACATTTTGATTCATCTCAATCATCATCATCATCATCGATTCAATGAAATGAAATATTTCAAAAAATGAAAATAAATTTTAATAATTGTGCGATCCAAATCAATGTGTGTGTGTGTGTGTACATAAATATTTTTATCATTAAAAACATGTCAACCAAAAAAAAAAAAAATAAGAGCAAAAATCAATAAAATCCAATTCATCCAAAAATACAGAAAAAAAAGTTAAATATTTTCATATAATAATCAATATAATTAATAAAGCCAATCATTCTCAAATGGAGGGGGGCAGTTTTCCAAGTTACAAGCAAAAAATATTTGTTTTATTGATTATTTGATTCATTTTTTTGGCATTCCTAATAATTGCACTCAAAGTTTTTTCTTCAAATATATACCGGTCATCTTGAAATCATGATAGCCATAATAATGAAAATTGATAAAAATCGATAATGATAATAATCTATGGTTGCCGTAGCATCACTTAGATAAAAACCAACATCACAAGCCGGTGGACAAACAATATTAACCGATTCAGAAAGTTCAATCATTGTTTGATTTGTACCTAATTTATTATTTGCTTGACAAATATAGATACCAAATTGACGTTTTTCAATTCTTCGTACACGTAAAGTTGTATCAATAAATTCATCAGTACGTACAAATGTATTAATCTGATAATGTTGATTATCATTAATTATTTGACCATCTTTATACCATTGAATGGATGGTGAAGGAAATGCTTCAATATGACAATGAAGATCAGCATCATATTGTAATGCTTGTTTAACTAATGATCTTCCTGCTCGTACAAATGGTGGAAATTCTACTTCGACACCAATATTTCTACGTGCACCTTGTCCAACACCATTATCTGCAACACAATAATATGTTCCACGATCATCTTTGGTAACATGTTCGATAGTAAGATTATTGCCTTTGTAAAAAGCCATTTGATTTGGTAATAAACGATTCTTTTCTCGACGCCAACTAATCATTGGTGTTGGATATCCGGATGCATAACATTTTAATGTAACACGTTCACCAACAGCTGTTATAACCGAACGTGTAGAATTATCCGCTATAACAGGTGGTATACGTACAATAACCGGTACATCGGCCCATATTTTTGTATTAACTGCTGTTGTTATTTCACAACGATAAATACCAACATCAATTTCTTGAATTTTTTCAATTATTAATGTATATGTTGAATCACGATCATCATAAAGAATTTGATGACGATTACTTGGTATAATGATTGATTGTCCTTTCGATATGAATACTTGTTCTTGATCAGCGGATGGACTTAATTTTGTCCATGCAACCGGATAACTTTCAGCATCTTGTGCCTGACATTTCAGCTCAAGATTATCACCAATATTCACTACTTTATCTTTACTTATAAATGATATTGTTGGATTACGTTGTGCATTGATCATTATAAATGAATCAAATGAAGATAAAAACAATATAAATATCAAGATTTTAATGATAAACATTTTACAATGATTATTAAATGTTTAAAAAAAATTGTGAAAAAAAACAGTAAAATTGCAACCGAATTGAATGGAATGTCAAGGATGTTATTCTTTTCGTTTTTTTTTGCAATCAAAACAATTCAAACATTCATTTCATTTCCTTGACACGAACCGAATCGTATATACACTGAATATGAACAAAAAAAACCAACCTGCTCAACAATCAAATGAACATCCAAATGAACCACTACTTAATCATCATCATCAACATACCACACACATACATACCTGCATACATACATCAGCCAGGTAAATTCTAACAATATTTACAGGTTGCCATGGTAAAAATTCAAAATTTTATTAATTCTCCATACTTTATTTATTCAAATTGCGAAAAACAAATTTTTTTTTCTATCAAAATTCATCTGCATTCATGGAAATTTAATTAATAAAAAGAATTTCAAGGATAAATAGTGTTTTGTTTTGTTTTTGTTTAAAAAAAATTCATATCCATCAACATAGCAGAATGTAGTGAAAAGAAGAAGAAAAAATTTAAAATTAGAAAAAAAAGAAATTGAAAAAAATATAATGATATTATTGATGATACTGTGTGTGTATGTGTGTATATTCATTATTTAGGTAGTTTATGGCCAAATGTATGTAAGTGAAAAGAATGGATAAAAATATGAATGCTTGGTGAAAATTCGGTGAATTTTATCATTTATATTATTCTTGTTCCTGTTCTTTAGATTTTTGTAATAAAAATTTTGCCAAAAATTCCAATGGTTTTGCTGGACGTTCTTTAGCCAGTAATGATAGACCGCTCAATAATGATGGTACAACAGTTGCATCCATATATTGTCGTATAGGAAGTTTACCTAGATCGCATTTATTCTTTTTAGCTGATGATGGTGGTGCTGGTTGTTGTTGTTGATTTTCTTTATTAGCTGCTGCTGCTGCTGTTGTTGTAACATCACCGGTACCGGATTTATTATTATTGGTGATCTTATTGTTTTGTTCATTATTTGAAGCCGATTCGATCGTGGAATTATTATTAGTAATTGTTGATGATTTTTCTTCATTCGATTTGGCATTCGATTGTGAATCACCACCAATTGTTTTAGTATCAATGGCTTTCATTTCTGAAGATGATTCCTGCTGTTGTTGCGTGTTATTCGCATTAGATTCCTCCTCCTGTTTGATAGTTACTGATGATTCTTTTGCTGCTGTTTCATCAGTTATAGCATCCTTTGATTCCTGTTTAATTAAATTTTTTTTTGATTAGCAAACAATAATTGGAAAAAAATATATCAAAAACTTACATCAACATCCATTTTTTCTTCAACACCTTTTGCCACTGTTGTTGATTTATCTTCTTCAATTTCAGTTTTCGTATCAGTTTCTGTTGATGATTTAATTTCTAAATTTTTCGATACGTCTGATGCGGTTTCTTGTTCGGCCGCTGTTGTTGTTGTTGATGATGAAGTTTCAACTTCAACTTTTGTTTCAACAACATCAGCCGAAACATCAGTAGCAGCAACATCAGTTACATTATCATCAGCCGTTACATTTGCATTATTATCAACTGAATCAGACATGATTAATTTTGATCAACAAACAAACAAACAAACAAAAATTAATGGTCAAAAAAAACAAATTTTCTTTAAAAAAAATTGATAAGATTAAAACAATGTGACAAACAAAAAAAAATAGATTCGAGACTAGCAAGCGCGAAAAATTTTAGTTGAAGAGTCAAGAAATGCCGTGCCATAAAAATTACATACACAACACAAACACACAAAGACCGGGCTCATTAAAATCGAATGCTTTTTTTTGAGGAATGGCTGCTCACCATCATCATCAATTGACAACGGCTATAAAATTTGCGCATGACAATTTCGAACATGGTAATGAAATTTTTTTTTTTTTAACCGTTCATAAACACTAGTTCATGATTTTGGAAAAAAAAACTGACAGGCGTAGCAATTTTATCTATTTTTTAATATTGACAAGTGAAAGTAAATGAAAAAAATAAGGGAGAGTTTTTTCTCAATCTAATTAAGTTCGCTTAATTAATAATAATTGCTTATTTTTTACATTGCATTTGTCATCATCAAACGAATTTTTTTTTTTTTTAAATGCATCCAAACAATGATGATTCATTTGAAAAATTTGTCAATTTGGCCGTTGTTATAGGCAACAAACATTGAACAACAACAACAAAGCAAAAAACAAAGTAATGTGATGCTGTTTTGTTAGATTCAATCCGGAATTAAATTTCCTTTTATTTTATTATTATTTGTTTAATCAATA
>ERZ500997.372-NODE-372-length-12557-cov-5.309231_pt1 | contig 12557 bp, 8 predicted proteins | sample MGYA00248826_ERZ500997 | MGnify/ENA primary metagenome ERZ500997 (study PRJEB25958, sample SAMN03398524) | human skin metagenome | study: EMG produced TPA metagenomics assembly of the Human Skin Microbiome Metagenome (human skin metagenome) data set.
TTTGTAATTTTTGCACTAATCGTGAGATTAAAATCTTACGATGTTTATCCATTCGATACATTTCTGTTTCATAATAATATTCCATTTGATCATAAATTTGACGTAATGGTGAAAAATCTTTAAGTATAGTATTATGTATTAATCCTATATTACAATCGGTTTCATTTTTTCGATCATCATCAATATTATCGTTCGTATTGGAATTTGAAAGTAACCAAACATTGAGCGTTTTCAAATTATCATTCAATAAATGAGCTTTTTGTGTGGAAGTGGTATCGTTGGCCAGTTGATTGTTACGATCTATTAATTTTGAGATTTTAAAAATTAAAAAAAATTCTTTCGTTTTTTTTTCTCACAAACCTTTTAGTATCCAATCAAAAGCAACATCCAAACTCATAAGAAGATAATCAAATTGTAAAGATTCATCATCACAATCAATAGTTTTGAGCAATTGATCCAATAGAAGATCAAGTGTTAGATTTAAATCATTAAAATGAATGGATATCACAACCAAATAAAACCATTCTTGTCCATTAGATGGATAAGCAATAGTTATGGCATTATCACTCATTGAAATATTTGATTGGCGACGAAATCTTTCGAACAATGGAGAATCAAATCGAGAAATGGACACTTTAATGTTTGATTCGGCAACTTTAAACGGTTCTTCAGTTGAATATAAAGCACGAACATAATAATAAACACATTGATAGGCTTTTGTCAATGGTGTACTTAATGCTAATTGATTGTAGGCAAATCCACGTCTTGGATCCAAATGTAATGCTCGTTTATAATAATATTTAGCATTATCATAAGAATCACCATAACGATATAAATCACCAAGACGAATATGAATATTGTATAAGAGTTTATGATTTAAATTGGCAGCAGACGATAATGATGATGATGATGATGATGTTTCAAAACCATATCGGCTATAATTTAAATATGGATCTTTTGATTGTGAATTTAGAAATATAATTTCATACATTGCATTATAATAACCAATAAAATAGTTCATCACAATTGGATTCTATTTACACAAACATTAAAAATAATATCATCGATTCAATAAACGAAAGATTTTTTTTACATACCGAATTATTTGATTTATATGTTTTTTGTATGGATGGCCATAATTTTTGCTCGATAATTATAGCATTAGCTGTACCAATATTTTCACGAATATCTTCCAGCGCTTTATTACAATCACTTTCGATGGTTTCCATCCTTGTCTTTTTCTGAAAAAACTCCCAAATTAATCATCCATATTTCTTTGGTTTTTTGGCAAAAAAAAAAAGATTTTGAGTATCGGATCGAAACAACATGCATGTACTGAAACAACGTTTATGAACAGGTCACGAAAAAAGATTCTTTTTTTCTCGGAAATCGCGGTGTTGCATTCGAATGTATATCTCAATTTACATGATCTTTCTGCGTTGGTTTTGTTTCAAAAATGGTAAGTTTGACCAGGTTTTCAATCATTTAAAAATTAATTTTTATTCATAGTCTAAAGGCAAAAAAGTAACACAAGAAGAAAAACGAAATCGTTTGTTAGAATTTTTCCATGAAAAAGTAAGACGAATTTTATGTTTCATCGATTTCTATATCGCATGTTTTTTTCCAATAGAAAAATGCTTTCGTTCTGAAAGAGGTAGAAAAAATTGCCTCGAAAGAAAAAGGAATTCCCGCACAAACAATTAAAGATATATTGAATTCATTAGTCGATGATGATCTTGTCGATACGGACAAAATTGGTACATCAACCTATTTTTGGTCATTCCCAGGTAAAACATATCAAAAGGTATAACCCCAATATAACAATGAACAAAAAAAAAGAACTAAATAAATAATGATCGAATTTTTTTACCAAAAAAAATATGATTATGATTTTTGTTGTTTTTTCCGAATAGAAATTAACCGAGTGTAACAAACTGGAACAATTGATCATTGATCTACAGGAACAATCAAAAAAATTGGATGATGAATTGTCGACATTTATTAACCACACCAATAATAACGATGATGATAATAACGAACAACAAGTGAATGAAAATAAACTTCGTGCTGAACTACAAGAAAATATAATGAAATTAGAGCAAGAAAAACAACAATTACAAATGGAATTGGCCAAATTCCAGAATTATGATCCAGCTAGTGTTGAACAATTGGAAAATGAATGCTGCACAGCACGAACAGCTATTGAACGTTGGACGGATAATATATTTCAGTTACGTACTTGGTCAAAAAATCGTTTTCAAATCGATTTATCCGATGTTGATAAAGGATTCGGTATACCGAATAATTTCGATTATTATAATGATGAATGAATGAATTGATTTGAATCAGCTAAAAATAGAATCCATAAATACTTAAATCAAGCCATCAAAATCATAATTTTTTTGAACAAAAAAAAAAAGATTTATTGTTCCGTCAATTCATCATATATAGAGATTATATAATAACCGGATCTCTTTTTTCAAGAAAAAAAGTGTCATGTAAATACACTTGTTGTGTGGTCTACATTATCATCATAATCATAATAATGTTACAATATCCTGGTCTGGAACAATCATTGCTTCATTTTAGACATCCCATTCAAAAAAATATTTCAAAAGAAAAATTGTTGTTTATCACAATGACCACCAACCATCAGACCGAAAATTACACTTTCACTTTCAAATAGGGTGGGCTGAGTTTTTTTTTGTAAAACATCCATTCATTGCATCTTTTTTACATTTAAAATATATGGGTGTTTTCTGTTTTCCTGTTCACTGGTTAATTTAATCATCAAACATTGTCTGTAGGCGGTGTATTTATTTTTTTTGTTCATTTGTTTCACATGTTGCGTTAATTTATAAATTCATTTTTTCACAAGCAGAGCTATGCATGTCATCATAGTTTGAAGAAAAAAAAATTGAAATTTAAATACCCAAAAATCAACAACAAACAACTACATACCATATAAATTTAAATGTAGACAAGAAAAAATAAAATAATAAATTTACATATCAAATATGTTTGCTTGGTTGTTTTTTTTTCTTTGGTCTGATGGTTGCAACAATCGATATAGACATTTAATTTTGAATTTTGTATTCATATTTAGAGAATAAAACAAGCACAAACACACCTTGTCGATTTCAATCTGGTTTTTTTTCGTTGTTGTTTCGTTTGTTTTTAATTAGATGAAAAAAACAAAACAATCGAAACATCATGGAGATATCATATATCGTATATCATGTTGTATATAATGATAACCTGTTGATCATCGTTATTTGATCTTTCAAAACATAGCGACGAAAATTGTGATATGGATCATAAAATTTAGAATGTTTCAGGTGTGTGAGCCGAATGAAATGAACTTAATGAAATATAAACAGAATAAAGAATCCTGTGAATCGATGATTCTTTTTTGTTTTTTTCATCATCGTCGGTAGAGAGAAAAAAAAACTTTTATTTTCCGCTGTGAAATCGAAAAAATAAAATAAATTTCAATTTAATGATTGTCAATTAAAAGTGTCTTCGATCGAATGATGGACAGATACAAAGATGAATGAATGGATGGATGGATGGAAAGAAAATCAATATTAATGATTGAAAAAATCAATCAACCAAATACCAAAATCGATTGGATTGATGTTAGATATGGTTGGTTATATTTTCTTGTAAGTTAAATTCATCGATGCGTTAAAATGATAAAATGATTCAACAAAACAATGAAAACAATCACAAACAAAATGACTGAAAATAGAAATTTAAAAAATAAAAGAATTTTTCAAAAAATTTTTATTTATTTTATAAATTCGTGAGATTCGAATTGTTTTTTTGCTAATTCTCCCGTTTTTCCACTATTTCGACTTTAATCGTATCAAACAGTTTGCGTGTGACTAAAAATAAAACGTCATTATAATGTTAATCCGGTTATTCTGAGCTCATTTTTTTACTGCCTGATGTGGGGATATAAGTGAACATCACGGAAAAGTGTTCCCGAAAAAATAAAAGACATAAACAAAAGGTAAACACAACAAAAAATGACCGTTTTTTTCTACTAATTACTGTTTTTTTTTTAAAGTTTATTTTTTTCATTCGAGGAAAATCCTGGACTTGGAGCAACTTGCCAAAAAACAAATGAATGAATGAAGATAATTTTGACCAATTTTTTTGTTTTTCACTCCATCTTAATTATCATCATTATCATCATCATCACTAATGATGTCAATAGCTTTTTCGAGAAAAAAAAAAATGATCTTTCTTTGTTTACCTGTGTGTATAATCATCAGCCTATGGACGATATTTATCCATTATTTCATAACAAATCGGACTAAACAACCATCACCATCGTAATTGTTTTTACATCTTTCTCAATTCATTGATGATGATGATGCAAATAATTCAACCGGAACTATATATCTCGAATGAAATAAAAACAAACAAAATTGAATATCGAAAAAAAAGACATCTGAGCAAAGAAATAAAGAGAAAACTTTCAATTTTTCAAAATGGATGGAAATAGTTCGAACACACATTTATGTATACAAATGGAAATAGAATCTTTTTCGAATATTCATCGTCATCGAATATCCAGAACTTGAAAAATCATTGTATGGCGTATTTCGTGTATCTAAAGATGATGATGATGATAATCAGAAAAAATAATGGTACCAACAAACTTTGAATCGCATGAATAATCATGGGTGAACGAAATGGTAAATGTCATCATCATCATCATCATCATCATTATCGTTCCACTTGGTTAAAGTTTGATTCGGGTTTCTATCTTGCTCAAAACATTTTTTGTTTATTATTATTGAATGTCATGTCATGTCATGTCACCTGTTGAATGTGTCATCGTTTTTTTTATATTCTCTATTTTATCTCAGTTCTTTCTTTCTCTCGCTATTTCTCCATTATTAATGACTGAATTTAAATGTCCTTGATTATAATGTCAACCAATTTCTCCATCATCATCATTGTGATAAGCAAAAATTTCAATGTTAACATAATATACATACGTTTGACATCTGTTGCTTTACCTATCTACCCTGGTAGTTTTCTTTCAAAAAATCACCAACCAAAAAAAAGAAAAAGATTTTGTCCATATGTCGCCAAAAAAAAAACATTCATCCATATCCATATATTTTGACCGAATCGGTAGCCAAAACGCGTGCTGCTGCTGCTGGTTACACGTGCTGCTGCTGTTTTTTTTCCATTTTAAAATTGTTAATTGTTGTTTTTTCGATAATCTTCCGTTCGTTTTTTTTCTTGATTATGAATAAATTAACTAACTAGCGAATTAAAAAAAATTATGCAGATGCACCCGCACCACCCGGTACACCTGGAATTACACGAACACACACCGGCTGCTATTAGCATCTAAAAAAACATTTTTGTTTTCTTGGTTTCTCCATCTAATCTGCTCGGGTGATGATGTTGTTGTTCCAGATGCTTCAATTTTTTATAAATAACCAATCCATATTGATCCAAAAAACACACACCTGGCTTTTGTTCTGTTTTTTATTTATTTATGATGATGATGATGATTATATGTGACAGTCATAAACCATTATAGCAACCATAATACGCGTGTATGGATTTTGGATCGATTTTTGTTTCTAAGTTTTTCATGTTGCTGAATGTTGGCAAGGTGATGGTAATCAAATAATAATGAATAGTGGCACGTGCCACCATTTGGCACGTGTATTCAATCGTTTTCTCTGTCTGTCTGTCTGTATGTGAGTATGTCGTCAATGTACATCTGCAGTTTTGTTACCAAAAAAAAAAAATTAGGAAACAAAAGTAAAAGATCGAATCATATGGACCATATGGTCCATAGATGACGGGTGTTTATGATGATGATGATGATCATCATCATCTTCGATATACCCATCGGCAATTTTTGTTTTCTTTTTTGTTTCGTTTTAATCATTCACAGGTCAAGGTGCAAAATGGATCCATTTGCTATACCGACACAATTGTAGTCTATGTTTTTTAACGTATTTTATTCATTCGGGAAATTTCTGCAACGTTATGTTTAACATTTGCCATTTGCTATAACGGTTTATTATTTGTTTTATTTCCAAAAAAAAAATCGAAAACAAACGATATTTTTTTATCAAAAAAAAAAACTTGGAAACTTTTCGGAAATTTTTTCAAGAATTACCAACAAAAAGAATTAATCATTGATCCATATCAGAATCGAACGGAAATTCGTTTGTCACCTGTTGAATTTTTTTTTTAAATTTAAAAAGTAAAATTTTCAAATTGTCGGATGGGCGATACCAAGAATTTTGCTTTTAATTTTTTTCTGTTTTTAGTTTTTAAAATTCCAAACGACAACAAACAAACAAACAGAAACAAAACAACAACAACAACGACGACGACGACAATATCAACTCAACCGGATCGGAATTTGTCATCATTTCAGTCATGTCCTCTTGTTGTTTTATTATCATTTTAAATTTCGCTCGCTTTGTTAATCATGTTTGATATGTTCCGTTTCCTGTGTTTTTTTTTGTAATTTAAAAAACAAAACAAAATTTCAATTTAAAATTACCAAAAAAATCATGATGTCATTCTGATCTAACATTAATGACCTTTCCCCTCCACTTTTCTCGAATACTACCACCACTCTACAATGTTTGTTCTTTTCTTTCTTTTTCTTCACATTTTTTACGATCTAATTTTCTTTTTTTACCCGAAACGATAATAACAACAACAATTTTTTTTTTCGTTGTTGTTGTTGTTGATGATAATTATCAAGGATGATGATGGTGCACATTTCCGTACACCATCATCATTGTTTGTTGCCGCTTTTTTATTCTCTCTTTCTCTTCGTCATCATCGACATCGACATCGAAAATGAATATCAGCCATTCCAATCGAGCATCCATGCATAGCATTGGTCTCTTCTGATTGTCCTTTGCTTGCTCAATCTTGGAAAATATTTTTCTACGTTCTTTTCTATTTCCACACACACGTATTATGACCATTCAGTATGGTTTTTCTGTGTGTATAGGTTATATTTCGGATGATGATGATGATCATCATCAGGATGATTATAACCACCACCAGCCAAAGAAATCAACAACAACAACAACAATCGATACGCACTGTTGACCATCATCATCATCATCTTTGTTCGACGACCAATTTTTTGGAAAGAAAAAATCTATGTAATTTTATTTTTTATTACCATTCTGACCAAATGGCCACTTATAAGAAAATTTTCTGACTCTGTTCAAGATTGTTATATCTGTCTTGTTCTTTCTACGTTTATTCTACGTTGTTGTTGTTGTTGTAAAAAAAAGTACGAGTATATTTCGTTTTCCGTCGTTAAAATCTTTTTTTTAAGGTCAAAGGCCATAGTGTATTGATGTTGTTGTTGTTGTTTGAATGACGGAAAAATATTTCGGCCAGTGTGTGTGTACCATATGGACAATCCTGACATTGGTTTTGCAATGGCTAAAGTTGGCCATTCATTCATTCATTCATTCAGTCGAAAAGTGGTGGACTTTTAAATTTTCTTTACCATGTGCTTAACACTAATAGAGTGGTGGTGGTGGTTAGTTTGATGATTGGTTGGTTTCGTTTCTTCATTCATGATGTTTGGGGTGAGGGAGTTTTGACCACATGGCCACATGGTTTCGAATGTTTTTTTCACTGTTGCTGATGATGATCATGGTTAGTTAGTTGGTTGAGGGTGGAGAAAAATTCCAATGTCACCAGAAAGAAAAAAGCTTCTTAAAATCAAAAATCACGAGTGTCATCCATGTTTCATTTCCGTTCGTAATCAAAAAATCAGAAAACAAAAAACATTTTGACCTTAGCATTTAACAAGAAATTTTCCAAAAATTTTCTTCATTTAATCTTTTTTAATCGTTGAATTTTTTGTTTTTTTAATTTCTGATTTTAAAGATTTTTTTTGAAAATTTTTCTCTTCAAAAAAAAATTAAAAATTTCATTCAATTCTTTCCGTAGTAATTTTCGTGTGAACCAGTTTTTTTTCCAATTTTTTTTTTTGTTGTCAAAATTAAAAAACTTGGAACGCCTTGCATTTGTTGTTGCTGTTGTTGTCGGTTGATTAACAACAACAACAACAACCAGAAAAAAAATGAAGAAAAAATTTTTATGAATGAACGTAGCAGAAACGAAAAAAAAAATCCCACGATCCTATTTGGCTTCCGTTCACTATATATGACTACTGACCACTTTCAACTACTGGCCATATTGACCATTGGTCAATTTTCATTTCACTACAAAATCCTTATGATGAAATTTCCGTAAATACTGTGACCATTTTGGAAAAAAAAAGATTTTTCCTTCTTTTTCACTTCATTTACGGTATAGTTTCGATTGATTTCAAAGTTTCAATTTTTTTCAAACCTTGTTAAAATGTTGTTTGAAAAGCCTACCAAAAAAGTTTTCAACAACAACAGAAAAAAAATCTTTGGAACAAAAATAAATGAAAATCCCAAAATCAAAAAACAAAATTCACACAGGTGGTACACACAGGTTTCAACCAACAAAAAAACAAAAACATTGTTTTATGGATCAGATTTTTTTTTACGTTCGTTTGTTGTTTCGAATTGAATAAAACCTTCGATGTTTTTTTTGTTTCATTCATTTTTTTCCTTCTTTCTTCTTTCTTGTTGGATTTCATCTTAAAGACGTCTCAAAGTCCTTCTCAAGGCCCCCGATACCCAGGAGGAAAGACCAAAGCCAAAGAGAGAAAGAGAGAGAAAGAAAGCCAGGTGATTCGCGTAGACATCAACATCATCAACAACTGAATGGACGAAGGAAAATTTTTATACGATAATAAAACTAGTACAACCGGACGTGTATATCACCGATATTAGTTTATCAATCTGACCTTTGTACTTTTTTTGTTGTTGTTGTTGAGGCTGGATCTTTAATTTTTTTTTTTTTTTTGTTATTTTCTTCAGCAAAATTGTGTATAGGTGATACAGGTGACAGATCTTTACAACAACACCGGCTTAACACAACCCAAAACCAACTAACTAATCAACCAAACTAAAGAAAAATATTGAAACGAATAAAGAAACGGAAATTCTATTCAAAACAAAATATTAATTCAAATTCAAATGACGATTCACACACACACACCGACCACACAAAATAAACAAGAGAAAATTAATCAAAACAAATCTCATATATGACCGGAAAGAAGAAGCAAAAATCATTTTTTTCGAATGATAAACATTTTAGCTATTTTAACTCTTTGTGCCAAACTTTGGTTAACATAGATATTTAAATTTTCCTTTTTTTCTGAATTTTTTTTCCTTACCTAATTAAATTAAATCAATAATTTCATTACAAACCTGTCATTTTTTTTTCGTTGTTGCTTTCAGGAATTTCACCCTTGAGGTTTTATTTAGACAGGAAAAAAAATGATGTACGCGTGTGATTTACCTTTGAATTTTTTCTGTGTTTCTCTCCCATCAATATTCATTCATTACTTGCCGCTTTATCATAAAAATACAACTTTATTTACCTATCTCTCCATAACCAAATGAATCTTCCAAAAGAGTAATCATTATCACTACAACATCGACAACAACCGAAAAAAATAACCATTTAAAACTGGCTTTGATGATGTTCAAAAAAATACAGGATTCATTCGATAATGAAAGCTTTTCGGATTGTATGCTTTTTGTTTTGTTTAAAACAAGAGAAAACTTTAACGAAAAAAAATCAATTCCGGTTTTTTTTTCTATTGCTTGTCTCGATTGATTCGAAGTTATACGGTATTTAGTTCATTGAAAACTGGCTTTTTTCCCATTTCTCTTCACAGTCTTCTCTCTATCACTTTAATGATCCATTTTGACCATTTTCAACAATGAAAACATTTTCATTATTTTTTCAACCACTTCCATTTGTAAAGCTTCAAATAAAATGACTATAGAAACACGGAGGACCACGGGGATCTATCCTCATCCTCATCATTATATCGGATCAACAAGCAGGAAAAAAGAAAGATAGCTTTGAGAGAGATTGAGAGATTCATTCATTCATTCATTCATTCTTCATATGTTTTTCCTATGTTGATCCGACACACACACACAATATAATTTTACGCAAGCAATGAACATTGTTGAAAAACACACAGAGAGAAAAACTTGAAATGTTTTTTTTACACGAACAGTTTTAGTTATCAATCTGATTTTGTCCCGCGAACAAGTTAGTACGAAAGTACATCCATATTCGATGTTTATTTATTTTTGATATTTTTCGTGTTTCAGGTGGATTCCCATTAAGATTATTAAACATTGTTTTTCTGTTTTGTTTTGTTTTTGTTTTGCCATATAATTACAACAACAACAACATTAAAACTGTAAATCTTATTTTTGTTGTCCCCGCCAATCAATCATCATTTGAAATGATCATTATTTTATTTGGTTGTTTGTTTGTTGAAATGATTTTTAAAATTTTCCAAAAAAAAATGATGAAATTCTAATCATCATGTTTACTGTGTTGTGAAATTATTCGATTTGCGCATCTATTCGAATTCGAATCTTCGAAAAAAAAATCATTTTCGATTACATCATCATCATTATCTGAATCAACGTCCATATCATCATCATTATTTACCAAGGCAACCAATTTTGAATTTTGAAATGTTTGTGTGTTAATTGTGTTGTTTGTGTGTGATTATTTTGATAAAGATCTCTGATCTATTTGAAATTGTTTGTAAATTTTTTAATGAAAGATTATAATTGTTATTACCGGTTACTATCGGAAACCATGATGAAACATAAACATAAACAAACATCTATAATCGTTATTTGACCAATAAACATCATCCAAAAATTTTGTTTTTGTTTTTTTTTCACTGCCAACTAAATACATTGATCATCATATTTCTTTAAAAGTTTATCATCATTCTTTCTCTTCCCAAATAAAAAGTCAAAATTTTGATAACCGATTGGACAATCGATGTCTACAATAAAAATTAAAGGTAATGATTTTGAAAAATGTTTTTCCTATTTCTGTTTTGTTAGCTTTCAATCATGATAATCATCATCGTTATATTAAAAATTTGTTTATGTTCGTAATCCTTGATTATTGTTGTTGTTGTTGTCATTATGATTCGATTATGTCAATTTTGCTGAATAATCATTTTTTTCGCACATTTTGAACAAAATTTTTTTACCAATATTATATCGATAACATTGTTATATCTTGTACAAATTCAACCATGGCCATGACTTTATTGACAATCAATCAGATCAATCAATCAATCAATCGATTGATCATGAGGAAATTTTTTTTACAAACAAAAATATTGCCTCGAAGATAAATAATGAAAATAAAAGTTTGACATTTCTATTTTAACATTAATAAGCCATGATTTGTACCAACAGTCAACAACAGTTTTTGGATTTCCTCCGGACATTCAATGTGTTTATGTTGTGTTTTGATATCGATTTTCTATGCCAAATTTCTGAAGCAGAAAACATAAACACAAAATGAATTTCTTTATTGGCCAAAAACAAAAATCTGGCAAATATTAATGTTCATTTCTTGTTCATGTTGTTGACAGATTCTACTTCTTATGTTATTTAGATTGTTGTTATGAATAAAAGAGAGATTCTTGTCGACAAAAATATTTACCATCATCAATGGTGGTCGGTTTTAGAAATTGTTTTGAATCTTTTAACAATTCTCTTTCTCTGTGTGTGTAAAGGCAACAGATGGATTTTTTTTTGCAAACAACAAACAGCAGCGATACACAAATATAAACACAAAGTTGAGATGTTGAGAAAAGCAAAAAAAAAAAAAATAAAAATATCGTAAATCTTATTTGATTCACGTTCCATCATCGTCATCGTTTTTTTTTTCGTTTGTTTTCTTTAACGAATTACATAATCAACCAAAAGCAAAGATTTTTTTAAATCTTATTGATGATGAGCAAAAATAGACACACGCAAATATCATGGCCACCACCATCACCACCATATCTAAATCCATTGGATTTTCATAAAACAGTTAGGCCTGTTTGGTTGGTTCATGACATTAAAAACTTTTATAAATCTTAGCTCGAATTTCGTTTCGTTTCGTTTCATTTTTTTTCTGGTTTTCATTTAATTTTTTTTTTTTGGCTAAATTTAACCAACCAATCGCAACCAACAAACAATAAACACTCTTTCATATAGAATTTTTGCGATTTTTTTATTAAATAATAATTGAAAAAAAGCGGAAAAAAATGTACACAAAAACCAAAAAGCCACAGCCCGTTAAAGTTTTTCAAAGTTTCTTTCTAAATTTGAAAAAGTGCCCACACCCATGACATCATCATCATCATTTAAATGATCAGTTTTTTTTTTCGTTTCTCGAACAAAAAAAAATACTTATCATTCCATCAGCCAGAAAATCAAAAAATCAAAAAACCGCACAATGATACACACACACACACACACACCTTTGATTTGTTCATCTGATTGTACATTCTCGATTGATATATAATTTTTTGGCCATTCCAATCGTTAAAATGTTTTTTTTTTTTTTTTGAAAAAACAATGGCCAATTGATGATCGATT
>ERZ500997.373-NODE-373-length-12556-cov-6.578674_pt1 | contig 12556 bp, 11 predicted proteins | sample MGYA00248826_ERZ500997 | MGnify/ENA primary metagenome ERZ500997 (study PRJEB25958, sample SAMN03398524) | human skin metagenome | study: EMG produced TPA metagenomics assembly of the Human Skin Microbiome Metagenome (human skin metagenome) data set.
ATATAATAAGAAAATCACGTAAAAATATTAATAATGTTAACCATATGGGTATCATATTAACATAGGTCAGCGTCAGTGTTAATGATGCTATTAAAAATTTATCAGCCAATGGATCTAATATTGAACCTAATTTTGATATTGAATCAAAATTCCTAGCAATCCAACCATCCAAAAAATCTGATAATGAACTTATTGCACATATTGTTAATGCTAGATCGAAATTTTCCTGGACAATTAGATAACCAATAAATGGTGTTATGGCTATTCTTGCCATACAGATAATGTTCGGTATGGTGTAGATTTTCTGTTCATTGATTAAAAGAGAGAAAAATCAGGTAAAATTAGTCAAAAGGTTTTTACCGAGAAAAAAATCACATTTTTACATTCAATTTCGATGATTTTTGGTGATTATCATCATCATTTGGTGATGGCGAAGGCGACGGTATTTCGGATGATTTCGTGGACAACAACCGGTGACCACCATTGAATTTTTGTGGTAAACGTTGATGACGATGATGGTGAAACTGGCCGATATAATTTCGAACGAACAATGGTTGTACCTGATGATGATCGATTCGATTGATACACCAGCCACAATAACTGGAGAGGAAATTTGAAGATCGATGAATTGATTGAAGATGATTAACAGTTCTTGTTGTCAATCTGATTATCATCTTGATTTGATTTTGAAGATTCTTTTTTTGGTTGACTTTCGTTGATGGTTTTATCAAAACATTTTCAGAAAGCAGAAATCGAACGCACACATGTTTCGAATCCAAAGGGTCATCCAAAAACAAAATAAAATTATAACCTTATAATCATCTGATTCGAATATTCGAACGAATCTTCGAACCAAACATCGAAGTCAAGTCAAGTCAATAATGTTATCAAGTAAATTTTGTCGTTTACGTTCGACAACAACAACAACGATAATCAAAAATTCAACGATCAATCGGCGACAATGGCAACAACAATGGCAACACCAGCGATATTTAGCAACACAATCATCAAAATATGATCTTTTCAAACGTAATACGAATGAAGAGGAAAAATTGCCAACATTTTTGATGTAGGTGATCAGTAATGATTCTTTACTAACCGATTAATAACATTGATTTTATTTCAAAATTATAGATTTCCCGAAATTCCAATCGATACAGTCGAAACAAATGAATTTCTAACCATACCGACAACCGGTCAAATTCCATTAGATCGTTTAAATGTTGAAAAATGTGTTCGTGCTTCGGGTAAATTATCACTGGAATTTGAACATTTTATCGATGAATATAGTAATACGTTGAAACAGGAATTCGAAGATGGTGGTAAGTTTCTTAAAAATCCAGAACTTTCCCCTTTTGATTTCGTTATTTTTTCCCGTTGAAAAATAGACATTTCGAATGCAAAACTTGATGAATTTATTGTCGAAATGGAAAAACACCTGATGCCACTACAATATAATCTAAATCTCCTGAGTGCATTTAAAATTCTACGGCCAAATGAATTTGAATTTAAATTGTTTGATGATTTTTTCCTACGACGTTTATCCAAATCTCGGTTACGATTTCAAAATCGTAATATTTATTGTTTTATGTGTGAAATGAAAACCCGTTTAGATTCTTCATCACATGGTAAAAAAACACCGAAACAACCCGAAACCGATGGTAAAATGAATAAAATGGATGAAGATCGGAAATTTCTTCAACAACAAAAACTTCAACTAATCGAACGTTATATTCGTGAAGCAAAATTGTTCGGGTTAAGTTTAAAACATCAAGATCAATTAAATTCATATAATCTTATCAATGAAAAGCTGAACAAAGAACAACAAAATTTTGTTCAAACTGCAATGCAAGCAAACGGAATATTTCAATCAAATATAATGTCACCACAATTTCTGGATTGTTTACCTGATCATGTAATCACCCAACTGAATCATCATGATATTGATGCTGTTTTTAATTCATTTATGCGTTATTGTCCTGATCAAACATTACGTAAAGATTTTTGGCTTGCATATAATGCACGTGCTGCACCATATTTAGGTTCAAAATTGAATAATTTTTTGCCGATTGAAAAAATACGTGAATTACGACAACAAAAAGCCAAACAATTTGGTTATGAAAATTTTGCCAAATTTTCTCTGGAATTAAGAAGTGGTTCGGGTTGTCAAACAATGGCCGGTAATGTTGATAATGTTTTAGCATTTATGAATGGCCTCGGTAATCAAAGTGATTTGAAATTTGAAAAAAATCTAAAAGAAATTAAAGATTTTGCTCAAGAATTTCGTCCAGAAGGTCGTCGTGCAAAACAATCACCAAGTACATTTATGCCATCAAATATTATTGTTGAAAAATTACAATTATGGGATTTAAAATATTTTGAACGGCTATTTTTACGTGAAAATTATCAAATTGATTCGGCTGATGTTCGTGCATATTTTCAATTGGATCGTGTTGTCGCCGGCATGTTTGAATTTGCTGAACGTTTATTCGGTATCAAAATTGTTGAAATCAAAAACGATGATGATAATCAACAAAGATGGGGAAGAAATGTTCGTCATTATAAAATTTTTGATGATAATCAACGATCAAGTGCTGAATATGGATCATTTTATTTTGATCCATTTCAACCACGTTCAAGGATATTTATGCCAATTGCACGTAGTGATTCAATGAATACAAAACCAGTTGTATTTTTCCTGATGAATTTCACTCACGGTAGTGGTACGGTATTTGATCAATTTGAAAAACAAAAACTTCAAGCAACCGGTAAAGAATTGTTGAATTTTTCGCAGGTTGTACAATTATTTGGCAAGGTATGTTTTGAATGATGTTTTTCCCATACTTTTTTCTAATTTTTGGTTTTTCGTTCGTTCGTTGCAGTTTGGCTATGTATTACAACATTTATTAACAAAAGTTGATTATAGTGAATTGGGTGGTTTATCAAATATTGAAATCGATACATTTAATATGATATCACATTTTATGAAATTATGGCCATTAAATTCTTATCGTGTAATTGCCGATTGTTCACGTCATTTTAAAACCGGTGAACCAATTTCCGAAGAATTTTTCGAACGTATTCGTAAATGTAAGTTTCTGTTTTCAAACTATTTTCACCTTTTTTGTCCCGGAACAAGAATTAATCTTTTCGTTTCGTTCGATTTTGTTAAAATAGCCTATTATCATTTTGTATCATTTCCATTGAAATATGAATTATATCTAATGGCATTAGATATGAATCTTCATACAACCAATGATCATTCAACAAATGTTTTACGTCAAACATGGTCCGAATGGATGCAACCATTTGATTTTATTGATGAAAATGGTCATACTTGTTCATGGATCGATTTGTTTAAAGGTGATGGACAAGAAGGTATTTATTATAGTGATAAATGGTCCGAAGTAATTGCTGCCGATTTATTTGATGCATTTCGTGAACGTGATAATTCTCTTAATCATCAACAAAATGAAACAATTCGACAAATGGGTGAAAGATTTAAAGATACGTTTATGGCACAATCAGGTGTTATTGAAACAAATGAATTGTTTCGTAGATTTTTAGGCCGTGATCCAACATTGAATGGTTATCTTAATATTAATGGTTTTGTATCATCATAATTCATCCCTCATCAAAAAAAAAAAATTTGAATAAACAAACAGATTAAATATTTGTGTACAGAGATTATCATTTTTCAGTTTTTTTTATTCTTTAGAATATGTGATATTTTTTTTTATACACAAAAATCATCATATTATCACAACAACTGGAGGGGGTGAAAAATTTATCATTTTTTTCGAATCAATTGATTTTGATTTGCCAATTTTGTCCAAACATTACTGCAGGTTTACGTATAATTAGCATATGTTTTTGTTGATCATATTTAAATGCCAATTGCGATGGCGGCGGATTATCATTCGAATTATTCATTAATTGAATTCGATTTGGTTTTGATGGATAACCAATAATCGTTATACGTTCTAGCCAAGCACGATTCGACGTTGGATTACCTTTTTCAAACGTATATTGCAATGTACGTTTTGAATAATTAAAACGACCATAAATAAAAGCATTTTGTTTTTGATAATTATATGTTTGACCATCATCAAGATAAATAAAACCCATGGATGTACCATTTGAATTTAAAAATATTTGTAATGATATTGGATCATTAACGGCCAATACAGCTGAACGTCTTGGTCGTTCACTATATATGTTTGTGTGAAAAAGTGTTAATTTTTAAAATGATTTTTTTCCAATCCAAAAATTCACACTTACCGTTTTGGAATGATCGAACCACTACGTTGAAATATTGGTATTGAATTTATATCCACTTCAAAACGATATTCTTGACCACCTTGATAAACATGATTTGAAAATACATCCATCCAAAATGTTTGTTCATGTTGTTTTTTAGGTAGATAAATATCAAGTTGTTTCAATTCTTTATCTAAAATTGGTGCAAATAATAAATCTGATCCTAACATATGCGCCGTATCGATTGATAATGTTTTTGAATCTGTGGGAAATTCCATCCATAATGGTCGAAATGGTGGCATTCCTAATTGTTCATTTTCATAAAATAATTGATACATATAAGGTAGATATGAATAACGAATCCGTATTGATTGTCGAATTGATTGCCGTGTAAAATCCGAATAAACCCATGGTTCACGACGTTTTGTATCCAAATGTGCATGTGCACGATAAAATGGATGAAATATTGATGCCTGATACCAACGGATCATAATTTCTTCCGATTCTGGATTGAAAAAAAATCCACCAATATCAGCACCAATAAATGTTATACCAACAATTGAATGTGATAAAAGCATAGCTATTGTTATTTTTAAATGTTCCCATTTGGACATATTATCACCAGTCCAAATAGCAACATTACGTTGTGAACCGGCAAAAAATGATCGTGATAAAATGAATGGGCGAAGATTAGGACGATGTTTCAACAGACCATCCCATGTACTTTTTGTCATTAGATAACCATAAATATTATGTATTTCACGATGTTCAACATTATCAATATGACGCATATCTCTTGGTGCAGTGATTTCCGGTCCACTAAACACTGATGGTTCATTCATATCGTTCCAATAATCAATAATACCGCCTTCAAATCCAGGGAAATGTTTTGGATCAAATTTATCGGCCCACCATTCACGTACTAATGGATTTAGATAATCCGGCCAAACAGATGACCCTGGCCAACACCATCCTTCATAATCTTTATCTTCTTTTGAATCTTTTGTTAATAAACCTTGTGATGATGCTTCATCATAAATATGATAACCGGATTCACGTTTTAAATGTGGATCAATAATTGTTATTAATCGTCTGCCTTTTGCCGTTAAATTCTGTATCATTGATTGCCAATTTTTAAACATAATCGAATCATGTGTAAAATATTTTTTCGATCTACTTTCAGTATATTCAACATCTAACCAAATTGAATCCATTGGTATATCATATAGATCAGCTTTTTCATCAACTTCCATTACTTCTTGATCGGAAAAATAATTCCAACGACATTGATGATAGCCAATCGAATAGATTGGTGGTAATTGTGTTGTACCAAGCAATTGTCCATTTTGATACATAACATCGGTGGCCATTGGACCAAGTAAGAAAAACATATCCATTAAACCAGTTTCACTAATCCAATGTGTTAATTTATTTGGTTTAGATTCGGAAACCAAATTCGTTAATAAACTACCAATACCAGTATTTGAAGATTCAATATCGATCCATGTTTCGGATGGATTCAGCCAAAATAGGCCAACAGTTTTTGGTTGAATAGAATGTGCAATCATTAATGGATATGCACCATATAATGTCATTGGTGAATATAAATCATATTCAAATACATCGGAATTAAATAAACGATATGGATCCATTGTTCCTTTGGTATCTTTCAATGAAAAACTATCAGCATGTTCAGGTATACCATAAACATGTTCAAAACCGATAAATGTTACGTCCATTCCTAATGACATTGGGCCATTTGGTTTACTATCGGTTGAACCTTTGAATGTTTCTTCCCAACACATTTCAGTACAATCTGTATTTGGATCTTCTTCACCTTCTATTTAAATGGATAGAGTTAATTAATAACCAAATTGATGAATAAAACAACAACAAACCTTGTGGTTTACGACGATAATGTTCAAAATTAAATAAACCTCTTTGATTAACAACCATAACCAAATCATTACCACTATAAATATCTAAACGAAATGGATTAGCTTGAACGATAACACGATTTTTTTGATGATTTTTTTCATCAATAGTTTCCACTGTAAATCCATTGGTAGATTGATCAACAATTGAAATTTTCGCTGGTTTAAAATTGGGCATCAGCACCAATTCACTTGGATCAAAACGTTTTTTTGGTGAATCAATTTCATCAACACGAAATCGAAATGTTTGCCCGGCCAATATTGATTGTAATTGTGCTTGATAAATTATTCCGGTATCAATATTTTTCAATTGAAATGATATACTTTTCATATCCGAATCGGGAACAATATTTTCCGAATCCAATAATTGAAATCGTTCTGGTTTTGGTTGTAGATTTCGATTACGTTTACAAAAACCTGATTGTTCACAGGTTTTAAAATTACTTTTATCAACAGCATCGCTACCAGTGAAGAATGTTATTAACAGAATAATCGATAATATCGTGGTGGTGGATGATAAAGTGAATTTTGTCGTTGATAAATTCATCATTTTGTTTTGCTTTGTTTTTCTTCTGAGATCAGATTGGGCCAGTGTGTCAAAACAGAAAGCCTTTTTGCTCCCAATTTACATGGAAAGAAATCTTTTTCTTCGATTGATAAAAACAACGAGGTTTTCTTTGATTCTTTTGGCTTTTGATAAATAAAACACACGTTAACATAAAACAACCGGCGCAAACCAAACAAACGAAAATCGATCGATCATCATCAACAATCGAATCTCTCTCTTCAACAGTGTCTCATCGTTCGATGTTACGTTCATATAGAACGTTACCGCGTGGACGATGTTTTGGATGTTCGGGATTTCGGACCGAATTTGACCATTTTTGAGTTTGATTTTTGATTTTCTGAAGAATTTTTCTTTCGGAATCGTAAATGAATCGCAAATGGCCAAACAATATCAATGTGAATATTGTCAACGATCATTTCGTGATACTCGAAAAGATCGTCAAAAACATCGAAAAAGTCAAGAACATTTACGGAAAAAATTTGAATATGAATTTTATTTATTAAAATGTTTGGTGGAAAAATTTGGCCAGAAAAATTTAGAATTATTATTCAACTGTGAAGATTTGGATCGTTTACAGGAAGTATTGAGCAAAACGAATGGTTGTAAATATCATTTCGAAACAGATAAATCGACCATTTCCACTTTGACGACTCGATGCCGATATGGTTTACATTGTAAACATTCTCATCAACTTAATGATCAACAAATCCATCATTATCGTCATTATTTTCTGAATATTCTTAGCCGAAAATCCATTCAGAATCAATTGAAACAACCGGAACAACAAATGGTTGATTGGTCAAACAAATCAATCATTTCGAAAAATCAATTAAGAAAAGAATTACTGTTGAATATTTGGCTCGAAAAAAGATTCAAATTCGATCCGGATAAACGAATCGATTTGATAATTGGATTGATTTAACACTTTCGCTACCATCGTTTGAGTAACACCAAAAAAAAAAAATTTAACCAAATTTTTTTTTCAATAAATTTTTTTATTTATAAAATCGAAATAATAATAATAAACAGATTTTTTTTAAACCATTTTTTTTAAAACCATTTTTTAAACATATTTATTAATTCAATTTTTGAATAATACTTGTCTTGCAAGTTCCGCAATGTATCGTGTTTCGCATGAAAATAATGTTTGTTGCCATCGTGTTACGATAAAGCAAGATTTGATTCCATGATTATTTTATTTGTTATATTAGATTACTGGAGAATCTGTTTTTTATTTTGGAAATCTTGATACCAAAAATTTCAATTTTGATCTCATGTCGACATCAACACACATAAAAATTAGAGAAATTTCTCAAAACAAATTCTATAGAATTAATATAACGCGGTGGTTGAAGATAAATGAAGCACAAATCACAATGGGAAAAAAAAATGTTTGGAGAGCTTTTTATATGCTCTCACATAGGGTATATGTAAACAAAAAAAAAATGTTATTCGAAATTTCGAATATTCGAACATTTGAAACAAGAATAAAGTCGAAAAATGATTTTTAAGAAAATTTTTAATAACAAAAAAAGATTTAATGAGTTGATTAATTCTTTTTTAAAAGTAATCAAAAAAATGATTTTTATAAGCAAATTTTTTTGAGATGATTTTTTGTAACCCGATGAATATCCGAAACAAATATCTGGACATATTTATTTTACAATATTTACAAAATCAGGAAGTTCGCGACATGTCATTTGTGAATTGACCAAGAGCAAAAACGAAAAAAAACGAATGATATTTTCGTTTATGGTTAAATTATGTTTTTTGGTTTATTTCCTATTATGTATTCGGAAATAAATATAAATATTTTTCGACTTCTTTTTGACGATGAAAACATTCTTTAAAAGTTGCTGCAATATATTTGGTTTTGAGTTCTTGTGTCATCCATCCCCCTTTTCTATTAGCTGTCCAGAAAACTGGAAAGTTACTTTTTTTAAATGCTCTTGGGTTTACGGGTGAATTTTTGGCATTCTAAAATAGATGTGCTGTAGTTGATCGAAAATAACGTATTATTTTTTCGAAATATGTTCCTTCACATGAATTCTTCCAAGCATATTTATTCCAGTATGATTCCTCATTTTTAGTAGGTTTGGAACACAAGTGGTTAACTGGAACCACCACCATCAATCCTTCGTCGTTTATTCTTTTGGTTTTATTTTTAAAACAAAGTCTCCGGATAAATTAGCAGAGGGGGTTATTTTTGGGTTTTTATTGTCTAATTGAAAGCCAAAAATAATGCTAATTAATGAAAATAATATTGAATTAGATTAATGCTTTTTTTTTGATAATTTATCACTTGTTACCTGATTTGTTTATAAGAAAATCGAACCAAGTTTTTAAACCATCCTTTGCTAGCCACAAAGTGTTGATTTCAAAAATGATGTTCTTGATGTTGAAAAATTTTCTCATTTTTTTAAAGGATTGAAAAATCCGAAGAGATTTTTTTGTTGGACCGGATTCATTTTTGGTATGTTCTTTTGCTTTGTGTCTTCGATATACAACCGAATTTTTTGTTCTTGGCCACGTTGTCTTCTTGGATCCATCGAGTAAACACTGAGGGATTTTTTGGTAATGAAGAGGAAGCTTCTTCTTGTTTTAAGTAATGTTGCTCGAACTGAGTATCATTCGTTAAATGATGGCAAATTTTTTTCGCTTGCATCGAATTTTCCATTTTCGAACTTTTTCATTTTCGAATTTCTGCTCAATAATAGGTATTGCTATTTCGACTCTAATCAACATCTAATTCAACCAGGAAAAAACTTATCCGGTTCGGTCGAATTAGCCGAGCACACACACATAAACATTCGAAATTCGAATGTTCGAATTCGATTTTTTTTGTTTGGTGAATCAATTCGAAATGGAAAAACCAATCAAACAAACAAATTATCATTTTAGCAAAATAAAGTTGGTCAACGAAAAAAATTAAGCAAGTGTACAAAACAAAAGAGATGTTTGTCAATTCGGAAAACGCCAACAGTGAAATACTTGGTATACTCAAAAAACTCAAGCGATGATTTATTATTCTTTGGTTCTATCACTTTTCCCAGAAGAAATTTAATCTTTATCGAAATTTTTAGGATTATGTATTATTTGGTAAATTCGTAATACCCTAATCATTATAAATGTTTAAATTATTGACTAAATGTGAAAGTTTTCAAACAATCAATTTGTCAAAATAATTCATGAAAATCAAGTTATCGATCGTTAGAGTTTAATTTTGATTATAATTTGAATAATCTTCGAATCTATGCTTCTTCGTATTGATCAAACTAAATGCCAAAAATTTCAAGCGATCCATTTGCCGAAATTCTTCGTTAATAACAAAATTACCAAGTTATAGATCCCCCTTGGAGAGTTGCAATCTTTGATGTTAACTGAATTTGAATCTACCGTCGAATCGATGCTTCTCCTTTTTGAACACATTTTTTCAAAAAAGATAAGGAATCAAAATCTACATCAAATGTATTCAAATTTATTGAAAAAAACAGACTTCTTATTGTTTCATCTTTTTTTCATCAAAAAATAGTATTGTATTGATAATATCTCGAAGTCTTTATTTGTTGCATAAAATTATTTTTACATTCCTTTTGGAAAATCGAATGTTTGATCATCATCATCATTGTTGTCCAAAAAATCCTGGCTTTAATGGTTCTAATCGTATGATTTCATTTCAAAAAAAAATTGATCAACAATGTCAATTAATCAACAACAAGAAACAGCAATTAAGATGCTAAATTTAAACTGAAATGCCCTATTGAGCTATTGGATCATTTATTTAAAAAAAAAATTATTTTAATAAAAAAATTTTATTATCAAATTTTTCAGATGTTCATCTTTTTCTTGTGTAATATATATACATGATGAATCTATTGATTCGTTTCTTATATCAATTTTCTTCTTCGTCGTCGTTAAGCGACAAAATATGACCATCGAAGAGTGTCCACTGGGTGGGGGGGGGGTTATTTAATTTCATTAAGGAAATGAATCCAAAAAAATAGAGTTGATTTCTAATATTTCCATAATTGATGTATTTTCAATTTCAATATTTAATAATATGATTCACATATGAATCATATTTTGATTCGTCCTTCTGAAATTTATTTTTTAAAAAATAGAAAAAAAAGAGTTTAGTCAAGTTAATCAATTCTGGGTTAATGATGATTAGCTGCTTACCAAAGATATCATGGAAAATGTCTGGAGGTGCAATATTTTTGATTCCATGGATAATTTCGTTAATTTCGTCAGTTGACAGTTGTTGAACCTGCAGGGAATTGTCCATTTTTTGAGGTAAATTTTTTTTGCAAAGCTTTTACTTCTTGCTAAACATTCTCGACAAATACTGCTTCTTTCGAAACCCATTGGGAATCCCAATATTTCGTTTTGAGCAAGATTGTCACCAGATCAAACTTGCTTTTTTGTTGAACCAAAACAGGAAATAGATGAATTTCGTCCCTTTTTTACTCTTTCTTGAATGTAGAGTAAGTTGGAACATGTTAAATAACCCAAGTAAAAATATTTTCGTCATTTTGTAAAGCAAAATTGTGAACAAAAAAATCATCTATGGAAATTTCAATTCTTAATTTGCCACGTAATCATCAATTATAATCATTTGTGTCATTTCTTTTTTGCAATTTTTGAAAAGGAAGATCACGTTGATTGATTGTTGATTTATTAATTCGGGATGTGAAATTGAATCAATTGTTCAAATGGCCAATACATTTGGATTGGTGAGATTTCTTCAAAATTGATTGACGCAATGATTGGTGATGGTATGGCGATGTTCGGTTTTATTTCGTCGTTTGATTACGTCAATAATTGTTTTGGAAATGACAAAAAACTTGCCCCAGTTCTTCAGCATGTGAGTTAGGAATAGACTTTTTTAAAATCTGCTGATAAGTTCAAATCTCAATTCAATTCTGCCACCATGTAACGATAATACGGTTAGAAATAGGAAAATGTTTTACAAAAACGCACATGCATGCATGCAGGTATAAGCATTGAAGAAAGACAAAACTCAGAAATGTTCGAAAATTCGAACATTCGAATATTCGAATGTTATCATCATCATTCGAACATGATTTTTGGCTATTTTAACATCGGTATACACACACACATACATGAATGTGTGTAACGATAGTTCCTTTTTGTTAACAAAAATGTCTATTACAACAGGCATTGTCTTTAGTTTGTCAAAATAGAATTTTTTATTTTTGGAATCGGAAAATCCTTCAACCACCACCAATTCATAAACACCAGTACACCAGTAGACTTGAGCATTTTCGAAAGAACGAAAAACCGATATAAAAACTACAAAAAATTTTCCCATTAATTTCTCATTCGTGATTTTGAATTTGGTTTGGTTAACACTGCATTTAGTGAAATCTATCCTTGTAATTTTTTACATCCATTTACGATGCGAAATTACGAAATTTGTTCCATATTGTCAAATTTTTCATGTTTCAAATTGATTATTCGAAATGATGGAAAATTATCACCACGCAAAAAAAACCATCATTATAAAAAACATTTTGTGCCTAAAAACACAAAAGTACCTTCAAAGCAAAGTGCTTATCATATTAATAAAATTGGCTAAAAATCATTAAGAAGAAAAGGTCAAGTTTTATTGATCTAACCATTTTAAAATAAAAAAGCATATATGCTTCATTTTAAAAAAAAACTTGACCAAATGGATGAAAATAGCAAATATCTGGACCATACAACATATACCAGATATTACCAAAGATATTGGCGTGTTTTCCAAAAGAAAACAACTATGTCGAAGCGCATC
>ERZ500997.374-NODE-374-length-12553-cov-5.841015_pt1 | contig 12553 bp, 5 predicted proteins | sample MGYA00248826_ERZ500997 | MGnify/ENA primary metagenome ERZ500997 (study PRJEB25958, sample SAMN03398524) | human skin metagenome | study: EMG produced TPA metagenomics assembly of the Human Skin Microbiome Metagenome (human skin metagenome) data set.
ATGATTTAACAACATGAATAATTTAGCAGAGATTTTTGTTTTTTGTTTTGAAACCGAACATTGTTACAGTTAAGTATAATTAACTACTTCAATCTATCATTCATCATCAGCTAAATAATGTCATGGAATCAGATTACTTTCTTTGTTAAGTTTTGGGTGCTGATTCAAGATGAAAACGAACATCATCCAAAAAAAAAACCAAAACAATATTTTGTTTTCGATAATATTAACCGTGCCACACAATCAATCCTGTCGTTTTTAATTCGATCATGCGACAGAATTGATTGGCAAAGATTGAAATTTCATAATATTAAATCTTGGATATTAAACACTCAGATCTCATAATAATTTAATTTAAGGCGATGAATAATGAAATTTGCTTGGACTTTATATATGCATCATAATCGATCGATCAACTAGCTTATGAGATATGTATACGAAAAATATCATTTAAGCATCATGTTTGAGAGATGATCGTTTGGGTTAGCTAAGTGAAAGCTTTGTTATGATCGACAAGGAAATAGGGAAGAAAAGAGAAAATCGGACACACGTTTAGATACAAATGTTAAACAAATATTTGTCCATTACAGTTTTTTTCTGAGAGGACAACGAATTATCCAGTGACAGCCATCATTAAAATGATGATCGAGACATGAAAAAAAATAAAAAGATATTTTCCTTCAAACCCAGCAAACAAACAAACAAACAAATGGTAATTGGAGATTTCATCATTCACGATCAATAATAAATAAAACAGCCGATATGAGATGACAAATGAACATTGAACAAGGAAATGATTAAACATCAGTTCTCAATATCAAAGGCCGTATATTCATCTTTTTTTTTATCCAAATGGCTCTCTTACCTGATTTGTCCATTGTTTGATTCGTTAGATGACAATTCTCAATTACATATGTCTTACGATAGTGGTTATTTTCAAGGAAAATTCTTTTGAACAAGAATCAATCGAGGTCATTATTGCAATGCTTAAATTTGTGAGTCTGTGAGAGCGCGTGACAAGATTCGCTGATTGATTGACTTAAAACGGCATTTTAAAATGATGAATGAAAAAAAATAAAATTTAAAATTCAATTAAACACGGAAAATGACTATTTAATTTGAATGATGATTGCACATCGCTATGAAAAATTAATTACTTTTTTTCAAAATACTTTAAGTTTGGTAACCTAAGGAAGTTTTCCTTCAATAAGATGAAATTCGAGATACAAATGAGAATGGACATTGAGTTGACAATCGAACACGTATTATTGACCATTATAATTAATGGTTGGCCGTCAAGAGACGCTTGTACTTGTGATAGACATGGTTCATTTCTAACAAAGTAACAATCAATCAATGAATCCAATAGGATAACAAATCCAGAAGATTGGCTTAAATCAAATCTATCAATTGATATTCGGCTATTTGGTAATGACAGTCAATCAATCTTACTTTGATGATTACTTTATCATCTAAACAAACAATCATTAACATTTAGTATTTTTAGTTTCGTTTGTTTCTCACGACTCGGCAACTGCTCATTAGTTGAGGCAATCGTCATTGTAGTACTGATAATTGAAATGGAAAACATTCATAACAACAAATGTTACATCAGCCACATGACAGGAAAACATTGAACATTGACATTGATAGGAATTTATTGTCCGGTTTAATATATATCTCTATAAAATAAACATAGAAACATGAATTTTTTTTGCATCTTTACAGCAAAATTTTGATTTTTTGTTGTTCTTTTTGACTCACGTTGCATATATTCAATATATGTAAATAGAGTGTATGTCAATGAGGAAAAGATGAATGAGATTATGACAATCAAATAGCAAATAAGTCGCTAATAAAAGGAGCAAACAAGAGATTTCTAGTTGTTCTCGTGATGTATGCCGTTGATTTAAACCAAACTTTGGTTCTATATCATGACGTAAAAAAGTCAGACAATCGAACGAATGACAACAGTAATAAAACAGAAAAATTCGACTTTTCTCTCGCTTGTTAAAATTATCTTGTTCCAGAGTTTGGAGCCATTTCGATAAATGATGACCAATCATAAAAGTGAACACTCAAAAGCTCAAATTCAGTTTTACTTTTTAACCATTGTTGTTTAGTTGTATCTATTTATTCAAGTCTATCTCGTCCACCCAATCGAATCAAATCAAATCAGCAACTACTCTATTCAAATCAGCAAATATTGAAAATTGAAATTGGCATGAATGAAACGCCAGATTGATTGACAGGATTCACATAGATACTAACACACCTGGTTCGATAGCTCTTATCTGGATATAAAGTGATTCACTTGTTCAAAATTCCAAATCATGAGTTCAATATTTTTGATCAGACAAACAGTGACTTGTGCACGCAATCATAAAAATATTGGGAAATAAGGAAAAGGAAATAAATTCGTTAATATTGGAAAAGCAATAATTTTAGAAAATTGCAATCATAGAGAATTCAATGGAAAAAACCAATTCAATTTCTCAATGATCAATAGAAAGATGTAATCACTCGCGAACATCGCGATATGACATCCGTGTCTAAATCATTTTTCGATAACCTGTATGATGTTGAACAAATATCGTATCCAAAAATATATTTCATCATGAATGAGTGCAAATTGACATCAACTGCATCAAAATTCTTGTATGTTTGTTTATTGCTTGCAAATGAATCACAAGATTGTAGATGTAACCAGATATTAATAATCATAACTAACAGCGAACATCGATTTATAAATGTGTACGTTATCAACTTGTACTCTTGTGTACCAAGTACACGATCTTGGTTGTTATAATAAAAATGTAATAAACATAAATATGTTCTTATAAAAAACAATTTCTCCTCCTATAAGTTGTTCTTTTCATGTGAATTAATGTGGATTCAACAAAAAAAAAATGTCCCAACATATTGATGGGCGGCATTTCATTCAAATATCAGCCAAGGTATTTAATAAAAAGCTGATGAAACTCAGCTGCTTTTAAGCATCATCAGCTTCAGAACATTAAAAACTAAAATTACACGAAGGCCAATGACATTTTAGAAAATAAAATCTGGCTAATCTGCTATTCATTGATGGACCCAAGCAACAATCAAATTGATAAAAAGGACAGCTATTCATACTGAAAATGTAGTTTGCAACCAAACGACAAACTCATCATCGTTCTGTTTGTTGTATATTTACGTCAGACAAGTCAATTTGCTCTTTGACCTTAAATTTTGTGTTAGGAAAAAACCAAGATATCAATTAGCGTCGCATCGATAACGTCATACTGAACGATGTTTAATGATAATTATTAAATTTTTGAAAGTTTCGAATGATCGATTATTATTTTAAGATAAATGAAAAATTGACCATAAAATGGATGAAAATCTATGACTTATGACATTGGTATCGGTATTGCGAATCATTTTAGGTAAAGAAAAAAGTTCTGTTTTAAAAGAAACATTGAGTATTGTGAAAGTCAAATTAGTATGATAACGAAATTGATGTCTGATTCATAGCTGTTTGTTTGGATAAATTTCCATGAAAAAAATATCATTGGATTTGTGCTTAGCTAATAAAAACAAAAAATGAGATAAGTAACCAAATGAACGAAACTATTATCTTAGGTAAATTACTCAATTGTGTTCATTAAAATAAACATGTATCGATCTGAACAAGAGTTTCGTCCAAAGTTTAAGCTTTAGATAATGATTTGAAGATAGAAAATTCGTCGATTCGATTGACTATAGATTTACTAGGATTAGTGTTCAACAAAAAACAATAACAATGGATGCTAATAAAGACATTGTCATCAATATTTACAACGCTCAAATCATCACCATTCGGTTCGACAAAACTGAATAAATATAAAAGAGGCAAATTCTCTGTCAATCAATGAAGCTATTAATATTCTCATCTCATTATTTATCTCGACAAAAAAACGAATACGAAAAAGAGAAAAATTGGATTAAGTTAGAATCGATCGTATATTTTCTGCAAGCAGTATGAAAAACATTCATAATGACAGTTACCTGAATATCTGACATCGATCATAATATGATCTCTGTTTAAGAAATTAGCTTGTTCGACTCTTGACGTTGTTTGTTTATTTTCAATCAAGATTATGACTGTTTTTATCATATGGAATCGATAACATGCATTTTTTCATCGTATAGCTATGATGCATTAAATTCTATATCGAAAAAAGACGATTTCATTAATTTTTTTTTAGATTATACAATTGTAATAAAATGAACATGATTTTTAAACCGATTTAAATTGATTTTATTTATTTTACTAATGTAAACAATTGTTCAATACAAATAAAAATATTAAATTCATTGAATAATACGAATGATTAAAGCCACTTGTTGAAAGAATGAATTTTCAATATTCAATCCGAATTATGATTAGTTAGTTCATGGAAGAATAAACCAAACATACAAACCAACCAATCATTTGTATTTATTTTTGAAACAATGTAGCAAAGGCTAACATCATCACCATTATCATCATTAGTTGAAGCAGCCAAACAAGATTGTCGAAATAAAAATCATCGATTTGATTAACGCTCCCATATCCACTGTTAAAATGAGAAAAAAAATACTATTAGTTTTTCATGCAAATTTGAGAATTATTATTTTGTTGTATTATTATGATCATCCATTATTGACAATGAATTCATTTGCAAATAAAATTATCAAACTACATATGACTGCAACCGTTTTTGATATTGCAGATAACAGAATGGAAAATCCTAGCTAACTTTGAATCTCCGTGCTCACACCTACAGATGTATCAGTCATTTTGATTTTAAAAAAATTCAGTGAAAACTGTTGAAATGACTAGAAGATTATTTCCCGGCGATGACTGATTCATTTTGCTTATCAACAACTTGTCATAATGGCCGAACCCCCAAACATGTGATTGATCTGTCAACAAGGTTTGTATTTTAGAATAAAATCTAAAAAAAAGAACGATTAAATTAAATGTCGATGATCCTTTCATGGGGGTGCATGCAATCTTAATTCTGTTGACGGGCTAAATATCTTGTCATTTTCAATAATCATCATTCAGCTTGAACAACAAGTCAATAATGTCCATCATTCGATTGGCCTATGGATATGATCTTCTTCGATACAAATCAATAAACAAGATGCCATAGTTATTTACTCCATATCGATCATTAATTTACATACATCTTGTGATTGCAGAGATAAACATCATCACCAGAAGTTATGATAATGATGATCAATGTTAGCGAATGAGTAAATCAAATAAATAAAGATTTCTTTGATCGATTCCGATTGGAAAAAAATTTGATTTGATGATTGATCGATCAACAATCAAATCAATTCTAATCTAATCAAATTAAATTTATCTTGCCTTGTTTGCCAACTATTTTTTGCAAATCACTATGAAATTATAAGAAACATGTGTGCAAGTGCATAAGTTAATTATCTAGTGATTCTTAGGTACATCGATGAAGATGACTTATTCTTTATTATTTATTTAATCTATCCACCATATGATTGACCATATCAATAGATTATTCATGCGTCACCACTTATTTGTTTGTTGTTTTTTTTTTTTTGGTCAAATGATTTGAATGATGTTTTCAGATGTATTGTTGATATTATTTCAAGTTTAATACTGATTACTATTATTGCAATGATCCGATTTAACGATTTTGATATACTAATAAAAATAAAACAGACATATAAGATAAAAGAAATGGTGAGAACATTCAAAGCTTTGAATATAGTATGGAATAAAGAGTTGAATGAATTGAACACGCCAAAGGGATAAAATTATATGAATGGATGTTTATTTCAAGAACTAAAACACATTGGCAAAATCTAGGACAAACTTTTTTGAGAACCATATCAATGATTGTAGTGAGATGAGAGACAAATGCTTGCTTCGAATCTCAATCATCAACATAATAATGGCGGCAACTATAGATGTTAGAGCTAAGTGAAGGATGAATAAACAACTATGCGAAGAATTTATCCTTTCCTATGTTGTCTCATTCATGAAATTTTTATTTTTTTATGCCGAATGCTTGTGTTAACTGAATATAAATTCAATGTTCCTGGGCAATCCATACAGACATAGTAGATTGAAGCTATTTATAGTCCTTAGGTAGTTTTTTTTAGTAGAAATTGTTGTCGTCGACCGGTCTATGATAAAAAAACTTTCAGATTCGTAATCTATCATGATCGACAAATTCAATTTTTTTAATGAACAAAAAAAAATATAAGTAAAATGATACATTCATCATTTTTGATATTTTTAATCGAATAAATGATGAAAAAATGATATGAACCGCCTGTTGTTCTTTTATGATCACTGTTGACAGCTTCCTTTCTCAACGACAACGAATTTCATACTCGCTTTGGCCATTATTATCATCATGTAGATGTGTGATGAATGTCTCTAAGATTTTAGATGCAATCTTATCATAATATGAATAAAATGTTGAATGCAAAAAACTGGTCATAATTGCTTTTGTTCAATGAACAATATCAATACTGTAGAATAATAAGCTTGGAAATGAAATTATATTCGCCTATGCCTAGGCTGATTTTGAAATAGAAAACTAATTCAACAATAGCATTATAATGATGATGATGCTATTGACCAATGTATTTCTTTGATGAAATCGGATGGGAGGTGTTCAAAAAAAAACTGTATACATTTGTTTGTCGAAGTTATTCATTTTGAACGAGTCATGATAAATAAATGACAAAAGATTGAAGAAATCGATTAATCATACCGAATGTTTTGCATTGGACATTGATCTATTAAGCATTTACCTGTCGTAGAATGCTTAATATTGCTTCATTGATGCTTGTTTGGGTGCTTTGACACCTATGATGATGATACTCAAGAGAATTGAGGATGTGTGTACTACACACAAATTGATTGATTGATTGAATTCTTTAATTTTTAACAATGTATAAGACTCATAACGAACATCTTTTCAATCAAGTAATCATCACTTTGTAAATGAAAAATGATTTACATTTTTGCTTAGTGTTTGGGCAAACATACAGGTAAACTTTGATCTTTTATCTAAAAAAAATCATCAGAAATGATTCAAAGATTCTTGTCTTACCAAAACAATCAGCAATTGCAGTGACATTTGCTGATAGTTCATATTTATCAATAATTCGATTATAGCTAACGGATAGAGAGAGTGAATAAAACATCTAAATCTCTATTCATATTCGTATTATTCAGTCAATTAGTAGTTGATTTGGCAAATTTAGATGCAGATTTTTAGCATTTAAAATAGCAAAAAAGTATTTTTGCCGGATTTGGACATGAATGCTTTTTGTTTATGCTGATAAAAAAAAACGACTTGTTTTAATTCACTAAAATGGTGATTGCTAAAAATTTTGTCTGTCACAAGTCTGAATGAAATTCGGATGAAAAAAAAACATTTATAGTAATTTATCATGAGGCTCATCTTATACAACCCGTCAAAGCCTCTCTTTTTTACAACTTGGATTCTAAAATTCTGTCTTATTCACTGATGTAAAACACACATTTCATTGTAGAAATAGCGGTTTTTGTTTGTTTTCCTGTCTGTATCCAAGTAGAATGAAGTTGCCAATTTTGTAAGAAAAAAAATTGAATATAATACGACGATTTTATAGTTAGAAACAGCTGAATTAAGCATTCAATGACTGCTTGTTGACGATGATTATTAAGAGATTTACACAATTTTATATGATGTTTTAGTAATATATGTCTAATCATTATATGACATTTACATCTCACTCATTGTGAATGAATAATCCATTAATTGTCCTTTGAATTTAGATACACCAGAATTCACGTGATCAAATGGTTTGAAGCATCTTATGCATAATAATCGCATTAAAACTCGACTGAAGAGAGTTATAATCGTTCAATTCAAATATTCGGTTTCTAACATTTGGCATATTCAATTCATTCGTTTAATTTTCGAAGATAAGATTGTATGCGAACCAATGAAACGTTTATTCATAATGAATCGATCAAACGTTGCCTATTAAGACGATAAAAATATCAATGTTCACTGAGTATTATTTGATTCACTATGAATAAACCTTATCTAATCGGTGCGGTTGTTTGTTTGTTTGAAAAAAAACAACAAAAAAAATCTACCACAAAATTGACGTTATATGCGTTGCGCCAAAAATAGATTTAATTCAACTGGATTATCTTATACATCCTTCAACAAATAGTCGAAAATATTAATGATATATGATTTTAGAATCTTAAGATCAAATTGAATAAAACAAATCAAATCAAAAAAAGAATCACACCTGACCTAACAAAAATTTTACTCAATCATAACATGATGAAATTATTACGTAAAACCAAACAAATGCACTACACCTACACATCCCAGTGAAAAAAATGATAAGGAGAGCCACAATGTTCATTCCAAATTCATTATCATTTCCAACCAACATGATCATGTGATAATGATGATACCCTTTTTTGCAATAAATTATCAACAAATAAACATCACGAGACATTGTTTACGATAATGATCATATTACAGCCCAACACAATCACTGAGTTGATGGATTTGGCCATTGAAGTGAACGGATATTGATGGATTTTATCTAATTGAAAACATTCCTTCCTTCCAGGAAATTAAAGGTCATCAAACCTCTTAATAGCCAATTCTATATCATTGTAACAAGCCAGAAAGTGATAGAGAACAATCAACCTTGACAATCATTGCCGGCAAGTTATCATCAAGAACGGGAAATCGACAAACTCAGTCATTCAGTCATTAGGGTAATTGTAGAGCTGATGACATCCGATTGAAATGAATCGAATTCTTATCAATGACAAACAGACAAATTTTTAAACAAGGTTCATTCATATAATCATCAGAATGAATTTAAAGTTACAGTTGCCATGTTCATCAGTTTTGTTTGCAACAAATTCAATGTAAATTCTTGAAATGGAAAACAACAAGTTAACAAAAAAACAAACAAACAAAAATAAATAGTTCAATGTGAAAAAGACAAATTTTATTTACAAGAAACAAAGAGAAAATTGAGCCATGTTTTGATTTTTTTTCTTCTGCCAATTTGTGGAGAAAAAATTGTTTTTTTATACAAATTACAAACACAAAAAAGAAAAGAAAAATATTTTCGAGATTCAATCATTTTTATTTGGGTGAGTGATGTTGGTGTCTAATTTGATCCGAAAACAAAGTTTTTTAATCAACAAAGGCTCAATCGATCCAAAAGGAATGAGAGCACTTTGATGACAAAAAAAAAATTTAGGGTGTGACAAATAGAACATCAATTTTGTTAAATTGAAACACTATTACAACTGTTTTTTTTTGTATAATGATTTCATCGTTTTCAAACAAGAAAAAAATTATGATTTATTACTTATTGATTGATTGACTAGTATAGCAGATTTTTTTCCAAGAAAATTTCACCGAAAAAACTTGATAGAAAAAACGAGTAGGATTTTTTTTACAAACATGGTTTATGATAATGATGATGATAAGAGAAAGCCAGATTTCCACTTTGTGTGACAGAATATGGGAGGAAGTGAGAGGAGTAGATTGGACAAGAATATTACATTAATTTGTATTGGTTTTGAACCGTGAAATATTCAGATGTTATCTAGGTGTTTGTGTGTGTATGTGTGAGAAAAGCGGAGATTGATTTGCGGTCTTTTAATGGATATCTTGAAAAATGTTGATTTGTTTGTTTTAAACTTTTTCTGGATTTCATTTTTTTAAAATTCAATATGTGATTAATTTGTAATTCATAATAGATAACTGCATCATTTTGGTTGAAGTTTAGAAACTTCTCAAGCAAGATAATTAAATTATATATATGTATAAAAAAGGGGTGATATATATGTGGATATTGAAGAAATTATCATAAATGAAGAATGTAAATAATCATTGGTAGAACACACAAACAAAAAACAAGACAAAAAAACACAAACATTTTAAGCATGGTGCATAATCGGTGTATATGTGTGTACTCATGTTTCACAATAACATCCATGAACAATTAGTTATTAAATAATACAAATTCATTTGATTCTGGATATTCGATGTTGTAAAATTGAATCTCAGACAGGTTGCAGGTGATGATTGTTGTTAAATGTTATTTTTTTGTACTGTTTGTGCCAGGTCAGTTTTGAACTTTGGATTTTAGCATTGAGGCCTGTTGATTGATCAACTTTTTTTTTGATTGATGTCTGTACATTGAGGAAGGAGAATGAATATCATCTTGTGGTTTATATATAAATAATAAATAAAGCAAATGAATGAAATAATAAATAGGCTCGTATCAAAAAAGAGAAATGAAGGAATATTTCACCTAGGTGGTTTATGTCTAGGCTGAATAAATAAAGGAGAAGGAGGAGGAGGTTAGATAATGTCGATAATGACAACGAATAATGAAAATAAATAGACACAAACACACGAATGTAGATACAAAAAAATGACGATTTTGGATGCTTAGCACGGAACAACAATCAATCAAAAATTTCGAAATGAATAAGAGATATAGAAAAGGTTGTGTGTGTGTGTGGAAAAACTAAGTGTTACACTAAGAAAACTTGAGCCATTTGAATGATGTGAGAGAAGAATAAATAAGACTGACAAAAATGTAAATGTGCTGTGTTTTGGGAAACCTATGAGTGTGTATGGATAAGAATCGTCTCAAATATGAGAATGATGTTATTTCAATAAATAAATGAAGCGAATTGGTCATCATTGCAAATGAAAAAAAATAAATTATAAACGATTTCACTAGATGAAAACTAGGAAAGCAATAAATAGTGGGAAATGGCATCGATGTTTGTGTCTGATATCAATGAATGGATAACAAAAAAAGGGGAGTGGTACTTTACAGGTCGAATTTATTGATTTATTTGTCTATGATGCAGATGCATTATTTATAAGGGAGAGAATGATAATTCGGATGAGTGATGAATCAGTGATGCTATTTAAATCATTAAAACAATGATCCAGGTGGAGTTTCCGGTGATGATGACGATGATGATGATGTGGATGATTCAGGTCCGGAAACCGATGCGGAAGAGAAATGCATCATCTGAATTGAACGACGGCCAATATGATGTGCAACACCATTGGCCGACATTTGACTTGAATTATCCATCGATGGTATATCAACACCAATAGATGTGGACGATGAATCTAATTTGGCGCCCATCCAAGGGTGGCCAAGAATGTCTTCTAATGTGGGACGATCTTTTGCGTCATATGATAGGCACTTGAATATTAAATCCTGGCATTCGGAGGTGACATTTCGTTTGAATTTTAGTACACCGCCGATGATAGCATCATCATCATCGAACGGTATATCTCCACAAACCATATCGTAAAGTAACACCCCCAAAGACCATACAGTTGCGGCCAGACCATCGTAACGGCTTGATTTAATCCATTCAGGTGGAGAATAGACACGTGTACCTGTTTTAAAATTAAATTAAAACAAATGAATCGATTAATGAATGAGCTGTCAATGAAAACTTAGTAAATAAAAAGGAAAAAAAACGGAAAATTTCAAACATTCCAACAATCCTTTATTCACGCAAAAGTAACAAGTGACGTTGCTCTTTTCTCTCATCATATGTGTTCAATCAACATTCTTCAATGACAGATTAACTGGACAAGCCAGTTATTGATCAAGGTATCTTTCGATCTCATGACGTTCATGTTTTGATGAATGCATTTGATTGCACACAAGAAGTTCTCTATTTATCCAATTTTTTATCGAATACAACAACTACTATAGAAATCTTTTACATTCCGATGCTAGCTAAGCACACAATGAATTGCAATCAGTGTTGATGCAGTCGGTTAAGAGGACAGCAGACAGGTAGGGCGATGGTGGTCTGCTCTTTTCAATAATACAAGTATTCGGGGGGCTTTACTTATATTCATATAAACGCGTATAACGGGTAATTTTTCAAACAGCTTGGGGTAGCGGAATAAATAGTGTATATATTTGCTTCTCTAAAATATATTTTAGATGGTACCGGGAATTACTATTTGATCATTTTTTCTTTGCAAAAAATGAATGCGAAAAGAATTGACAAAAAAAACCGATAACATTACTAATTGATATATAGCAAAACGGATAGGATGATTCAATGAAACGCCGGCAATATTCGCCAATTATGATGGTCATCATTATCATGGAAGGCATTGACAATCTACAACACATCAGACAATTGAAAGCGCCGTCGCAGCAAATTATAGCCGGAATTTAGCCTATGATTGTAAACATGACATACCAACAAACTGGTCAAACAAGAATACAACTCTACGCTATCCATAACGGCATTTTTCTAACATGAAAAGACAACTTTTCTTGTTTTTATAAGCCAAAGTTATGCGGAAATACAATATTATGAAGGAAAAACGTTATTTTCTCTGTCGTATTGGTTTGAGAGAGTCGTCGTATGACCTACAAATCGATCCATCTAGCCCAGTGATTCTCAACCAGTGTGCCGCGGCACTTTAGTGTGCCGCGAAATTCTGAA
>ERZ500997.375-NODE-375-length-12538-cov-5.056477_pt1 | contig 12538 bp, 12 predicted proteins | sample MGYA00248826_ERZ500997 | MGnify/ENA primary metagenome ERZ500997 (study PRJEB25958, sample SAMN03398524) | human skin metagenome | study: EMG produced TPA metagenomics assembly of the Human Skin Microbiome Metagenome (human skin metagenome) data set.
TGTTGTTGTTGTTGCTGTTCGCAAAGTTTTTTTTGCTTGTTTTTGTAACAATAACAAATTCAATTCATCAATTCAATTCAACAAAAAAAAAACAAACATTCATAACAATATCGACCATTATTATTATTATCATTGATCAATAATGAACAACAAACAAACAACAACAACAACAGAATTCAAAGAAAGAGATAGTTATAAATGAACAATAATAATGTCTAAAAGAATGTTGTTGTTGTTATTGTTCAAACAGAATTCTCTCTCTCTCTCTCTAATGATGAAAAGAATTTTTTCAGAATCAAAAAAAACTGTATGTTACATTATGTGTTACGAATGGGTCATCGTTGTCGTTTCAAAATCATCATCATTAAGTTTGCAAAACAAAAACAAAACAAAAAAACCCAAATCATGTACCAGAGCACGAAATTCCAACAAACATCATGCATGATGTTTAAATTGAAATGAAAATGTGAAAAAGTTGTCGAAAGTCAAAAAAACTAAAACAATGTTTTTTTCTTCTTCATTTCAGTTTCATTTGAATTCCATTGATAAAACCAATGTTGACCATTGATTTTTTGTTTTCTACTGTTTTTGGCTTCATCCAAAATCAAGTTGTTAAGTTCAAACCATGATAATTATCATTGAATGGCGAAAGGGAAAAAATTGTTTTGTTCGTTCGCGGATAACAAACTAAAACGAAACGAAAAAGTTTAATGTCAACGTTTCAAAGTCATTTATGGCTAAATTTACGTTTTCACTGTAAATTGATCTTTTCGTTCATTCCATTGACTTTAATTCTTTCGTTTTTTTGGGGTTTTTTTGGTGGCAAGAAATTTGAGACTTTCTAATTTCGGTTTTTCTTTTGCTTTGAACAACATTATTATCATTATCATCATCAAAAAGCTTTGATTGTGTTTTTTCCTCTTTTAATTGGTTTTTGATCTTTCTCTTTGATTTCCTCACAAATGAATTTTAATTAGATTCATGAATCCAGAGAGAGAGAGAAATGAATGTCTTTCTTTCCATCCTTCTCGAAATAATGAATGAAAGATTTTCCTTTTTTTAAGGAAATTGGCTTCAAATTAGTCATTATAATCATCATCATCAGAGAAACTTTTCGGGAAAATAAAAAACCACAGAATTTAGTTTTTTGGTTAGAAAAAAAACCAGAAAATCTCTTTTTTAATGAGAAGAATTTATTCAAGAATAGAGAAAATCATTGTATCATTATCAAATTAATTTGAAATGAAAATTGAAACAATTCAATGTTTTTGGCCCAAAAAACGAAAGAAAGTTCCCGGAAAACTTTTCAATAATTTTTGACAGGAAACTTTTCCATCTTGAATGAAGATGATTGGTAATGATCGATGATCTTGTTTGTAATGTAAAGAATTTTTTTCTTTTTTGCAAGATTAAAATTGATTGATTGATGATAGACAGATTGGCTATTTCGACACAGACAACCAAAACAAGCTAATAAAAATATCAAGTATTGGGTTGAAATATAATCCAATTTTGATCCTCCCCAGTGAATCAATTTGTTGTTGTTTTTTATCAATTTTCCAACATTATAATGTTTTTTTTTCGGACAGAAACTTTACGTCAATTCAGTTCTAAAAAAATGCCATTAACTTCTGGAAACTTCCTTGAAATGAATAATAATTACATCAAACTAATCAATGATGATGATGAACAAAACTTTGGACAATAATAAAATATCCGAAACATAAAAACAAGCAAAAAAACAATGAAAGTCGAAATAGCCGATCAATTATTAATACAAACTTTTTTTCTGTTTTGACTTGATCCAATGACTATGGAAATAAATTGAATTGACTGAATCGAAACAAACAATAACCGGCTGGACAACCAGAAAAACCCGAAAAAAACAAACCGATCAAAACAAATTAAATTGTCAAAAAGACAGTTAGACAAATGACAGAGAGAGAGAGAGAGAGAGATAGATGGATCTGGTCAACTATTTCATTCCATTCTTTTATCCATTCATCTCATTACAATCAAGAAAGAAGAATTTTCCTTGTTTTAAATAGAAAAATTAATGTAGCTAATATTCTTGAACAGAATTCTACAAATTCTGGTTATTCTGGATGGAAACACTATGTGTTATCAGGGCGTCAGAATTGTCAGGAAATTGAAAAAAGTTGACGCCCGATGATCATAATCATCATTATTGATTGTTAGTCAGTCTGATGACAAGTGAATGTTGATTTGCCAAGTCAATCAATTTATTTTGCTATTTTTTTCCAATGAAAAACAAACAAACAAACACTAACTGACAGACAAGGAATGTATTCTATCATTCAAATCAAACATCTTGAAGAGAAAAGAAAAGAATCCAAACAGAAAAGAATCTGTAGTTTATCGTTCAAGCAGCAGCCAAAAGAATTCAAAGAATGAAAAATGTTTAAAAAAACACTTCCGTTTGTTGTTTTCCAAAAAATTTGAAACTTTCAACAACGAAAAATTCTTTAAGAAAAAGTCATTCACAACAACAACCGAAACAACAAATGTGGGCCATACAAATTTTTCATGCACTTTATTTTCACTCTTTTTCTTCATTGGAATTAAATGGAAAATATGCAAATTTTTTTCATTTCTGCTTTTCTCTCGGCTCCAATATGAAATTTCCGAGAGAAAGAAAATTCCAACCAAGATATTTCGTCAGCCATAAACCAGCCAAACAATATAAAAATCAGTGGCGAAAAAAACAGCAAAATTGGCAAAAGGAAGTTACCAACAACGAAAAAAAAATTGCCCAATGTTGTTGTCGAAACTTGAAAAAACTTGAAAATTTGGTTTGGTTTTTTGGATTTTTCTTATGGAATCATTGGGAAGCGTGAGTGGGATGGATGGATGGATGTGATGTGAACATGATGAAAGTGAAAATGGAAAAAAACAAATTTTCTTTTCTCTCTTCTCAAGGAAATGAATTTATATTCATTCAAGTCAGTCAGTCACTCAGTCAGACACTGAATATTCTTCTTTTCATTCATTTCTATTTAATTAAATTTTTTCTTTCTTTCTTGATTTTTTGATTTTTGCAAACTCTGAAAATGAATCAATTTTTAAAGCTCAAAAGTAATGAGAAAATTCAAAGATTCAAAAAAGAAATCGATTGAAAAATTCAGAAAAAGAGTGTCTAGTAATAATGTAGCCAGAATTAACTTTTCAACGAAAATTTCCAAATGTCGAGAAAAATCGATGGCCAAGAAAACTGGAGGAAACAACAAAACAACAGAAAAAAGACACAAGTTTTCACTAAAAATGTTCCCAGAAAACATTTTCCAAGGAAAACTTTTGAAAATTAAATTTTGTCAAATGAAAAAAACAAAAACAAAAAAACATTTGTGCAGAATGAAACTTTGAAATTGGAATTCATTTAAAACAGACCAGCCATTGGAAAGTAAAAAAAACTGCTATCCATATGGATTGGATGATAAAAAATGATTCCATTGAAAAAACAATGTCCCTTAGGATCTCTTCATCATTAAACACAGACACACTCAACAACAGCACAGTGAATTTTCCAGGGATATATGTAAATCTACGGTAGATTTCTTCTTCCAGAATCAACCAGAATCGTCGAAAGACCAGATTGTTTGCTGAAAAAATAGACTGACTGATTCTCTCTCAAACACACATTTTGGCCCGAAAGCATTTAGCTGACATTGTTTTCGAATTCGGAATAAAATTTGAAAAACGGAACAAGAATTTTTGTTTTGTCTTTTTTGTCTTCTTCTTTGGATTGGTTATTGCCAAGGAAATTCGTACAACAATTGAAGATTCTTATCAGGCTCCAAACAACAACAACAACAACAACAGAAAAAAAACTAAACATTCGCGATTCGGAAATAATTCTTGGACAACAGAATAGTTTTTGTTTTTGCAATTTATTTTTTTTTCGGTCGAAAGACGAGAGAAAGAGAAACTCTTCAAATCAAACTAATTTGATTGAATGGAAGCTGAGCGAGAGAGAGAGAGAGAGAGAGAGAGAGAATCGGGAAATGAATAAATGTAGCCGATTCGTGTGTGTATGGTGCCCACCGGTTAACGAATTGTTTCTTCGAGTTTGGTAAATTTGAACGAACGAAAAAAAACACAGCTAAATTGATTCCGGAGTTTCAATTTTTTCTCGAAAAACGAAAAAAAAGTAGAGAAAAAATCAAACTTGAAAATGAAAATAGTAGTGTGCATCACACATGGAATAAGACAAACAAACAAAAAATTGAATGTCTGAATTGGAGAATGGTCAAGAGGTAACAAGCCGGCCACCGGACAAATATTCTCTATATACATTTGATGTGTAATTGAAATTTGGTCATTTGGTTTCAAAGAATTTTCCTTGTTGTTATTACAAGAATCGTTGTCAATGTTGTTGTTGATGCTTGAATGAACATAAAATGAATGATTTTTTTTTGAACAAACCAAACCAATAATAATGTGTGTGTGTAAGCGAGGAAAAATATTACACATACAAATATTTTTGTCTGTTTTGTTTGTTTTGGTTGTTTGTAGCATCACAAACAAACAAGAATCGAAAGAAAGCGAAAGAATCGAAAGCGAAATAAACATCTGTGTGTTTGTGTGTGTGTGAAACAAACATAAAAATGAAGATCAAACACGCAAAACACTTGAAGAAAATGATGAAAGTTCTTAAATAGCTTTTAAGATGTTTTCGTTCAGGACAAACATAGGAAGAAAATTTCTTCTTGTTCCAGAAGAAGAAAAGATTTGTACCGAAAATGAATGAATGGGAAAAAAAGTTTCAAGTTTTGATCATCATACACATATTGAAGATGTTTTTTTTCTTCTTTCATTACAATATCGAGATTGGATAATGTTTGCTGTTTTTTTGAGATTGAGAATATTAATTAAAAATCGATTGATTGATTGATCGATCGATCGATCGATGAATATATTAATTTTGTGTTTGGTGTGTAAAAAAACTTTTTGTTTTCAAATGTTTGAATATCAGTGAGGTTAGGTTGATGATTATGACTATGACTATGCCTGTGATTCATAGTTCAGTGAGGTTAGGTTGATGACCATGACTATGCCTGTGATTCATAGTTGAGTGAGGTTAGGTTGATAATCATGACTATGCCTGTGATTCATAGTTGAGTGAGGTTAGGTTGATGATCATGACTATGCCTGTGATTCATAGTTGAGTGAGGTTAGGTTAATAACTATGACTATGACTATATGATTTCAAATTAATAATGATGATAAATTTGATGATTATTCAGGCCTAAACTATCATTTTTTTTACAGATAACATTTTCATTTGAAACATTATTACAGGACAATGGCAAAAACAAAGATAATGGATATTAAAGAAAAAGAAAACAAAACCAAAATAGCCCAAAAAAACCGGGAACTAATAAATAATTCTGCTTGAATGAATAATTTTCTTTTCGAAAAAAATAATACAATCTTGGTAATCATCCGCGAACCAAAAACAACAAAACAACGAAAACAAAACAACGAAAATCCTCAAATGTAAAGATTCGCTAAAACTAAAATCAAACCGGATGGATTTTGTTTGATGCAGCTGATTGACACACACAGACAAAAGCTAATAAATGATCAAAATCCTTTTCGAAAACTAAATGTAATCTTTTTGTTTTTCCTTGCACAAACCAACCATATCATTTTCAAATTGGAAAATTCTTTTGTTTTTGTTTCTGACCATATCAATATTATTATTCTGTTATGTTTGGATTCAATTACAACCGAAACAAAAAAAAGTCTTCAGTACAGAATTATTCATTTTGGATTAAATCATGAACTATGGACCAACAGCAGCAGCAATGTGTAATGTTTCATTCATTTGTTTTCACACTTATCTCTCTTTTGGTTTCATTGAAAATAAGCCCAAGAATCCAGAAACTAAACGATAAAGTAAGCAGCAAAGAAAGAAAATTTCATTAAATGAATGGACAAATCAGACTAAAAGAATTTAATTTGAAATAACTAACTGAATAAAGTCAATAAAACAAACAGAATCAGAATCATTATACACACACGTATGTTATCCATAAATATTTTTTTATGTGGAGAAATTCATTTGATAAATCATATCATAGTTCACATGATCATATTCGCAAAGAATTTAACGAACGAAAAACGATAACGATAACGAACGAGAAACTTATTGGATATTTAAATAGAGGGAAGGAAAGAAAGGGAGGGGAAAAGGAAAATTTCCCGAAAATCTAATAAAAAAATTTTGAATTTTCTCTTCGCTTCTCAAATCAAATATATATTTATTTTGTTCACTGAATTCTTCCAATTCTGGGCAAAAGAGAATGAAAAATTTCATTTGATTAAATTTTGTTTTCTCGTTGTCCGACGTTTGTTTGCAATCATCACTAACATTTTCTACTTTCTACAGTATCTCTCTCTCTCTCTCTCTCTCTCGCTCTGTGTATTTGTCAAATAAAAAACGAAAATATCTTTTCATTTGCGCTAAATTTCTATGGAGGTTTTCTTCCGTTTTCTCGATTTCAATTTCGATATATTGCCTTTGGACATTGATAAAAAAAGTGACAACAAACATTTTAAAAAAAACTAGAATAACGAGGGAATGTGATTGAGAAACAAACAAAACGAACCTTTCCGTTAAAATTGGTAGTATAGAATTGCCTGAAGCACAATTAACACTCCAATCAAGAAAACCACTTGGATTACAAACAGTTATACTAAAACGACCAAAATTTGCACGTAATATATCCAAATGTTTATCATTTAAACATGATAATTCTAATTGATCATCTTCACAAACATAAGCTGATTGACGAATTGATGATGAATCAGAGTTCTGTTGTTGATTATTTGATTTGTTTGATGACGAAGATGAGGATAATGTTGATGAAACACGTTTTTTACGTTCAAAAATGATTGGTGGATGTTTCAATGTTGTCACATTTGATGAAAGTGATACGGTTGATGATGGATCTATTTTGAGAAAATGAGAAAAATGAAAAAAAATTACAAGTTAATTTCAAAAGTTGAAAAAACCCGAAAAATATCCATAAAAATATCCATTTTTGTAATAACAAGCCTGTTCCAGAAACAAAAGTCTATCATTATTTTTCAATTCTCTCGAATCAACTTCAAAACTCCCAGCTTTTTTTATGTAATAAATCATTTTTATGTTGGGCAATTTCGTTGTTAGGTTATTGAATTTGATCTTATTCACTGGTCACACACATAAAAATGCTCACTGGACCCTCAATTTCACTATTTCACCAGAGAAAGATTGCTTATAGAATTCGGGCAATGTTATTGACATCTAATGTAATAACACTGTGTGTGTATTTTGGTGATATTTTAAATCGATGATGGTAACTCATCATCATTGGGTGCGAGTGAAAAATATTGAATTTTTGGGAAAAGGAATCTTTCCAGCAACATTCGGAAAAAACATTCGGAAAAAAATGTGATTAAAAACAATAATGATAATTCAATGAAAGACAGAAAAAGGAAAAACCAATTGGGAAAGAACCAAACAGAATCGGAATACATAACTTTTCAATCCATTTTTTTCCATCTGAACTTTGTTTTCACTTTCAAACTTTCAATCATCACTTTTTTCGCTCAAAATTTCTCTGTTTTCAATCCAATTTTTCCGATAACAACCGAAAAACGTTTCACAAAAACAAAGTGACCAAATTCTGCTGCTGCAATGGTCCGTCCAGCTGCAGCTGTGAATTGTTTCAAATTTATTGTTTCGAGAGAAAAAAAAATTACATTTTGGATTTGAAAAAACGAAAAAATGTTGCAAAAATCGGTCCACAGAGATATTGGTGTTTGCTGTTTGATCAAAATTTAACTTTTTTTTGAAAAAAAAAATATATTTTGATTTTTCCTTTCACTCCACATTGCCAGCAATGAAAAAACACTTTATCAAATGTCATTGAACGACGAATGGAAATTCTTTGTACTTTTCCTTCGGTAAAAGAATCTCGGTAATGACTAACTAATGTCATCATCATTAAAGTTACGCCAAATTAATTTTCGCCTTTGTGGATCAAAAACTGAGCCAGAAAATGATCCAGACACACCACCACACACTATTCACACACCAAGAAAGAAAAATCCAGGAAAAAAAGCCCAAAATTAATGATAATTAGACGTTCGAGGATTCGATATTAGGCGAAAGAAAATACATTTCCTATATTTACCACACACACGCACGCACATAGTGTTAATGTTTTCAAATGGAGGTGGAGAATTTCTTCGTTGTTTTCTAAATTCCAAACACGACATTCAATCAAAAAATATGAATTTTTTTCATCACTGAAAAAACGCCTTTGGTTTTTTTTGTGTGTGTGGAATATTTCCAGGGAAAATTCCTAATTATACAAAAAAAAATGGAATGACCACCACCAATGAAATTTTGGGTAAATCAAAATTCTGAAAATCGGATTTTTATTCAAATGATGGAACAAAAAAAAAATCAGGGAAAAGAATCTTCATTTGAATTTATGATAGTTTCTGTTGTTGCTGAAATTCATTTTGTTCATCGTTTTCGTTTTTTCGGGTTTCCAATCTTCAATCTCATATTTTTTGTTTTGTTTTATTCCAAAGGTTGTTGTCATATTTTATTTGTTTGTAATGAATAACCAGGATTGTTTTTTGTTTTGTAGTTTTTTGACAATACCTTTGAGAATTATCATTTGTGTTTTCTATAGATGAAAATGATAGCGATGTTTACTTGCTTGTTTGTCTGGTTGTTTTGTGAATGAAATTCATATTTTCTGTCTTTTTTCAGGAGAAATTTCCAAGAAATATGACATTTTATAATTCATATTCAAATATGATGCACAGAGAGAGAAAGGTTCACTTTCAAATTGAATTTTTAAATCTTAAAAATTTATAATCGAAAAAACTTTCCGAAAGTTACCAGGAAAGTTTCCCTTGAACTTGCAAAAAAAAGTTTTGTTCTTCATTCTTGCAAGAAGAAAAAATAAGAAAAAAATGGCAATTCTTTCACAAAGAAACGAAACGAAGAATTTATTCTACCGTTAAATTACTTTTCATTTGAAAATAATTTACCCAGACAAAAATAAAATTCTTTGTTACCAAACAGCAACGAAATGAAAAAATTATCAACTTTCTTTTCTTTGTTAAATTCCCTTTTGTTCGTTTGAAAATGAATTTAATTTTTAAATAAAGAAAGCAAGAAAAAATCGATAATCTTTCAATGGAAATCACGAATCACGAATAAAGAATAACAAAGAAAGAAAGAATTCAATCAATGGATTGATGATGATAATGAGAATATCGGCTTTCAAAAAAATGATCATCAATCCACCATGGTGACAATCGATTTCGTATTGAACAATTGAACATTCGATACAATCGATTGTTCATGTTCTTTTTTAGTTATCGTTGTTGTAACCCTGAACAACCAACTCGGGATGATTGAATGAATGAATAAAGAATATTCCAATCACAAAACAATTTGTTTTTTTAGAAATGATTTTCTTTTCTTGTTGCTGCAGAAATTTTCTCGAAATCTTTTTTTTTCATCAATATCGCTGATCTGAAACCTATTCTCAAATTCGATCCACACACCAATAGAATATTTCAAAAGAATATTTTCAACGAAGAATCGAAAAAAAAGTTTGAAATGAATCAATGAAAACCAAGTTTTTTTCATGAAAGAAAAACGAACGTCAACACAATTGACATCCAGAAGAAGTAGAGAAAAGTTGATCCAAAAATTTAATTTTCAAATCAAAGCACGTTGTCATCATTCTCTGGTTCTCTCCTCTACTTTTTGTGTGTGTTTGTGATCACACATATCATTACCAACAACACGCCATCACCACTATTGGGACAAAAATATTCGTATATCATTTTCTTCGAGGTTTCATTCTTCATTCCTTCTTGTTCAGTCAATTCAACAACGGAATTCAGCTTGAATTGCTTTGCTTTGCTGTATTGTCAATGTCGTCGTCGTCATCGATTGCATTTTATTGAATTGAATTTTCAAAAAAAAACAAGAATATTCTCTTAGATTCTGCCACTAAACAACAACAACACTAGGCAAATATCCTGTGCAAAAAAAAAAGGAAATAATGAAGCAAAATTTTCAAACATAACCCAAAATCAATAAACTAAATCAAGAATTTCTCTCTGTGTTTGTTTAGATAGTGAATCAATAGTGAAAAAAACCAGTGAAAATCAAGCAAGTCGATTTTTGTAGTTTTTTTATTGGATTACATAAGCAGAAAACTAACCTCCTATAAATATTCTTGAATCAAATAAGAAGAATGTTTAAAAAAAGTAAATATTTCGTTTACTTTTCCAGAAAAAGTTTTTCCTTTGATTTTTTCCCTTCAGATCTTTTTTTTGGTTGATTCATCAAGCTTAGTTACACATAAGAAGAAATTCTGGAAAATTTGCCTAAATTAAAATTGAAAAAAAACAAAAAAAGAAAACTTTTCTCTTTCTCTCAGTCCTTATTATTGATGATGATCAATCGTTGTTGTTGTCGATTGATTTAATCACAATCACATCGTGTAAGAAAAAAGCCAACTTTTTTTCTTCACTTGGTTACAAGGAGAGAAAAAATGTGAGAAATTCATCAACAACATTGGAATGAATTTTTTTGTAATAAAGAATCTTTCGTTTGGATTCTACCGAGTAAACATTCAATAAAAAAATAAAATAAAATTTCAAATCGATTTAGTCAAACACAATAAACAAATCCAAACACAGGAAAAAAAAGAAGAAGAAGAAGCCGACAATAATCTTCAAAATGGTTTTAAGAAAATTTTTTCGGAAAAAAAACACGAATTGAAAATTTTCGAAAACTATTTCCATTTCTATTGACATGATAAACAAACAAACAAATTTCTCTATTCATCTCTCTTCATCTCTCTTGAATCTCTTTTTCCAATTGATTATTTAATAGTTCATGATTGACACACACACACACGAACAAATAAATCGAGTAAACTTTGAATATATAAAAATACCGTATGGTCTCTCACTCAATAAGTTTTATTTATTTATTTATTGAACCGAATAAGCAAAATAAAGAAAGGAAAAGAAAAAATATCCAAAAAACATCATTCAATTTGTGTATGCAAAAAGAGAAGATCCGACAACAACAAATAATGATATTACAAAGACGAAAAACTTTACTTAATGTAATTGCTCACTATTATCATGATGATGATCATCAATGAAATTCTGTTTTATAAGAATAACAAACAAACAAAACAAAAAACACAGAATATTCTGTCTGTATTCCAAAACATTTAGTTTCTAATATCGATACTATCGATATTCATGTATTCTCGATTATTATGTATGTACATGGATGCAAAGAGAAATGTGAAACTGTATTCTTTGACGAAATACGATGCCCAATTTTATAGGCTTGATGATGATGATGATGATGAAACTATTTCGACATTAAATTCTTGTTGCCGATGTTGTTGAAATATCCACGAATCTAATCACACACAGAAAAAGATTTTTTCATCCGACCATTCATAATGATGATTTTCATTGGATTCTGGATTCTGGATTCTGGGTTGTACAAAAAATTCAAGTTTCATCATCATTATTACAAGATCATTTCAGTTTCTTCTCTTGGTTCGATAACTAGCATCGATTATTATTATTATTATTGGGCTAAGAAAATTTCCAAGAAAAAAAACTCATCATCATTGGTCATTCATTCATTTAAAGAAAAGAAAAAAGATTGTCATTCGGTTATCCCTTCATAAATTATTGGCTTCAGAGAAGAAGAAGAAGAAGAAAAATATTTGGAGTTTAATCCTCGTTTTGATAAAAATAAATCGGCTAAAATATAAATCGATTCGATTCGATCGAAAACATCGATCAACAATTGGATGACCTTAATAATAATAATAACTGTCCCTACATGTCATTATTATTAATTCGGATAAGATTTTCCGGACAGAATAGTTTTTCTGAAAATCCCCAGAATATTTTGCTGATGAAAACAACGTGACCGAACCAGAAAATTTCTTATTAAAGTCAAAATAGTCGACTATAGTCTTATTGGTGTGATATTTAAAGTGATTAAAACTGATGATGACATAACGATAATTAGGATTGAATTGGTTTTTTCACTGAAATGATTCCGGGTCAAACTATAGTTTCCGAAAAAGTTTCCCGAAACGAAAAAGTTTCCCGAAAAAAAATCGATGCGGGTCAGAAAAACAGAAACAGAAGCAATTTTCTTCGATTGAAAATAAAATTTAAAATGACAGGCTTTTAGACTAATTTTTTGTTTGTTTTAATTTTTTTGTTTTGTTTGTCCCCATTGATGCTAATGATTTATGGCTTGTCCAAGCACACGAGGATGTTATACGAAGCTTTTTATATGAAAAAAATGTCGTTTTTTTGAAAAAAAAGTTTATCAAATTTGATCGTTTTTTTCTGGAAACAAAAAAAACTAATGGAATTTTCAAAATATGATGAAGAATTTTTTGGAAAAAAAAGACAATAAAAAACAACTAAAGTTCAGCAA
>ERZ500997.376-NODE-376-length-12533-cov-4.897500_pt1 | contig 12533 bp, 10 predicted proteins | sample MGYA00248826_ERZ500997 | MGnify/ENA primary metagenome ERZ500997 (study PRJEB25958, sample SAMN03398524) | human skin metagenome | study: EMG produced TPA metagenomics assembly of the Human Skin Microbiome Metagenome (human skin metagenome) data set.
CTGCACATAGAAAAAAAAGCAAAACAAAACCAAAAAAACATTTTTTTTCTTGATTAATATCAATTAATCGATATTGGATATCATTATATTTCGTTTACCCCAGGAAAAAAGAATAATAATGATTTTTCATCATCAAGACTTTTGTACCAAAAGTTTTCATTGTCATCATCGAACAACAACATTGAATCAGGTGTATTGTTGAAATAAATGAACTCAATAATGATTATGATGGTGATGAACAACTATATCGATAGTAATCGATAGTACTAATTCAATTTCCGATCAAACCAGCAAAAAAAAATCGATAACCAAAATTTGATTTTTCGAAAAAACACAAAGTTAATTTTGAATGTAGAATCAGTGTTTCAATTTTTCTTTACAATGATTTAATTATTACAAAATTTCAACAACAACAACAAAAAAAAAAATCTAATTTTAAAGACAGAAAAAAGAAATTCCTACTAAAACAACATCACTACAGTTACATGGAAAAAATCTTTCGTTTTGTTGTTGTTACAAATATTAATCCAGGAGAAAAAGCTTTCAATGTTTTTTCTCTGTGTGTCTTGGTGTGTTTGTGTTTCATTTCGATTGAAAAATTTGAAAAAAAACTTGAAAATAAGACAAAACCAAAACTCGAAAAGACAAAAGATAGAGCGCATTTTGAGATAGAATTATTATTAAGTTTTTTTTTTCTTAAACATTGTTATTCTGGACAATAATAACAACAACTGGAACAACGTTAAGCCAAAAACAACAACATTTTTCCATCAAATTCCATTTGGCCATTTTGTTGTTGTTGATAATTTTTTTCTATTCTTCTTTTGTTTCACTTTTGTTGTTGTTGTTGTTGTTGTACGTTGATTGATTAAAGCATCTGCAAAAAAGAAAAAAAATTCTAGAATATTTTTTTTGTGAATACCAAATGATGATGATGAAGAAGAATTTGGAATGTCCGTTGATTCATTTATTCGTTTGTCATAAAAGAAAATTCCCGATTTTCTTTTTTTGTTCAACATTGAATTGAATGAATGAATAACATTGATTTTTTTTGATACATTTTTTTGTCTTTCGTTGCAGAAATTCTGAATCGTTATTAATAAATAGTGTTTTTGGAATCGAAATAATCATCTTTTTTTTCGGGGCAGAAGAGCAAAACAAATCGGTATTTCAATATTTGATTCTCTCTCTCTGGTTATTGTTTTTTTTTTCTCGTTGAATGAATGATCATCAGCAAATCATAAATAATCAATAATAAATAAGTGCATCTCGTAATAATATTGTGGACAACAATGCTAATAATAATTCAATTGGTGCTAAACCATATAATAATAATTGATTAAAATTATATTCATGTAATATTGATAATAACCATGTAAAAAATCTTAATATAAATAATGACCAATTTATAATTGTATGTGTATATAATAAACGTCGATGATGTTTGATTGTAGCATAAAGACCGCTTAATCCTAATAATAATCCACCTAGAATATTTGAAAAAAGCAAAAAGCAGAATGAAAAATAACAAAAGTGTTTATAATTATAATGAGTTTTTAAATAGTAAAATATTATATCATTTTTCTCTTTTGTTTTTTTTACAAACCTGCTGATAATGTAACTAAATGTCCACCTAATATTGTACCAGTAAATATATGATCAAAATTATTAAAATAAACATTTGACCAAATCAAACCGAATATTGATGTTGCAATTAATAATGTATATAATAATAAATATAATGAACGACATATTGTAATCATATTACTATATGTAAAACATTTGATTGGATTACAACAATTCCATAGTTTTATTAAACATTCGGGTGGACATTTTATACAATGATGACGTCGTCGTCTTCTTCGTTGTTGTTGTTGTTGTTGACCATTATTATCATCATAATCATCATTATCATTATCATCATCATAATCCCAACAACATTCACTTGTTAAACAATAATAACAACAACAACAACAACCATTTTGACCAATACATTCATCATCTGGATCTTCACAACATCCATTTGTTTCATCTTCAAATGATTTGCACATGTTTTTTTTAGTTGTTGAATTTTTCACTTATCGAACGAAGTTTTCGCTTTTAAAGTGTTGCTAGAAATAAGAATGACAAGAAAAAGAAAAAAGAAAAATTAACATTAAAAGATTTTGAAATAATTTTTAAAAGAGAAGAGATTTTTCATTTCGTTTCCGGAATTTATTTTATAAAAAAGTAACTAACGATTTTTTTTGACAACCTTTACTTATTACGACTAAAGAAGCGAAAATTCTTATCAATTCGGACATCGTGCTCGGCTGCAGTATCATTGTGCCAAACCGTAAAAAAAGAAAGAATTGAATGAATTTCAATGAAATTCAACGACAACGACCAACGAAAAAGAAAACGAACAAACCAAACACAAACAAACTAAACATATACAATGAAGAAGAAGAAAAGTAAAAGAATTTCATTTCTGGCGATATATCGTTTTTATTCTTCTTTTTCTTCTTCTTCCAAAAAAAAGATAAGCTTTTCGACAACAACAACCAAATACAGAATTATGACAAACAAACAAACAAACATCAATGACACACACACACACACACAGGGGATATCAAACGGGAAGGTATTGTGAGTATAGAGAGGGGGTAGAGTCGATATAGTCGACCAAAAAAAAAATTGTCAAATGTCAAATGATTTTTTTTTGTGTTGTGTTCCATTGTCTGATTCTCAAAATTTTTCGTTTGTTATCTTTATCAACAAAAAAAAAATGTTTTTCTTTCATTTCAATTTTCAAATATTGAGATAACAAGAAGAAAAAAAATTGACAATATTGGTTGTGAAAACATCTCTCTCCCTCTCGCTCTCCTTTGCAAAATAAGAAAATGGATGTTATTTCGATCGAATGTTTGTATCTTTGAATGTTTAATAATGATTTCTTGATTTCGATGATGATGATGATGATAATCATTATCATTATAATTGATTTTTTTTTTCGTTTGTTTGTTTTCATTTTCATTGTCTAGCAGAAAAGGAAGCAGTAAAAGAACCGCGAAGTTCTAGTTTTCTTATTTCAATGACCGAAGATCGAATCTACACAATCAAAGATTCGAAATTCAAGTTATATGTTTCGATAAATGTTGAAAGAGACAAAAAAAAAAAAAAATGAAATTTCATTCGATATCAGGATGCAATTAAATTGTATTGTATTATTCTCAGTTTCATTTATGAAATATGATTATGCAAATAATAATAATAATCGGATATTATCATCAACAATAATGATTTTGGTTGCCATTTTTTGTGTACATCATCAATGAACAAAAAAAATGAATGAATGAATGAAAATGATTTACTAGAGAATCGAATCGAACCAAAGAACAAAACGAAACGTTGAAACATCCCAAAAGTTGATTACGAAAAGAGAGTGAAACAAAAAAAAAATTCTTCCGTTTGAATTGTCAAAAACATAATAATAATCATTATTATTATTATTATTTGGAATGAATTTTTTTCTGTGTTCATTTGTTTCTCGTTTCTTTAATCATTTCGAGAATGAATGAATAAAACGAAATGAAAAATACATACATTTGATAATGAAGTGAAGCGACAATATTATTAAACACAAGAATGGAATGGAAATGGAAATGAAATAAAAATTCCAAAATCAAATCAAATCACGAGTTATAATTATCAATATAGATGGATAATAATAATCATAAATAAATTCTAGTGAAAAGAAAAATTAACAAATTCTTTCTTCTTCTTCGCTCGAGAATTGTTCCAATTGATTAAATTTTCAAGATGATTTCGTTGTTGTTTCGTTTGGCATCGATGTCAGTCGATTTATCTTGTTGTTGTTTCGACGTTGTTCACATGATTTTTTTCAACAAAAAAAAAATAACTTTTTTCAACTAAACAAACAAACAGTGATCACAGGAAATTCAAAACAAAATTTCGGAAAAAACAAATTTTTTAAAAGGCGTTGGTAGTATTGTTGGCCCTGTTTTAATCAGCTTTTTTCCTCATCATCATCCGATTCATTTGATTGAATGAACCATTCTTCCATTTTTTCCCGAAGATATTTCCCGAAAAAAAAGCTAACCAAAAAACAAAATCAGCGCAAACGTCGTATTGGTTGTCATCGTCGTTTTGATGGTGTCACCCATTGTTGATCCAAGATCAGAAAAATGAAAAAATTCAGGTAAAAAAAACATTTCATGATAATAATCTTTAATAATGATAATAAATGGATAATTTTACATTTTTTTTGATCTAAAACACAGAGCATAAATTCAGCCACCACCGCCCAGAAATTTTTTTCCTGTTTCATTTTGTGGATATACTACAAAAGAACAAACATTTTTGTTATTTCCCTTCCGTTATTCCCTATGTGTGTGTGTGATTATCATCAAACAGACATGATGATCATGATGATGATGATCATTTTGGTGCAAATGGAAAACGCCTTGAATTAAAAAACACCAACACCACTGGTATAATCTAATCATCTTAATGACAATGAGAATAATGTTATGTTATGTAATGTAATGTATGGCTCACACTATGTGCCTTTTAGTTTATATCGGATAATAAGATTTTTTTTTTCATTCATTCATTTGATTTTCGATCAAATCCATATAGGTATTTAACAATTCAAATACAAAAACTCCATGTTTCATGTGTGTCATCATGTTTCAGATTTAATAATTTGTCATTTTTAAAACCTGGTTAAAAATCCTGGTAATTTTTTCAAACATACTCTGGATTTGAATCTGTTCATTGATTTTTGATTTCCCATTTTTTCCCGTTTTTTTTTCATAAATCAAATAGAAACCGATCAACAACAGAGAAAAAATTGAATTTTCACACTTGACGTATGTGTGAAACCTGTTTTGGTTTTCAATTGAATTGATACATCATATATTTATTTTAGAAAAAAAAGGTTTTTGTTTGTTTTTTTTCTATCGATCGAAATCGATACATCAAATTTTTTTTATTTTTTTGCAAAAAAAAACATCAATCCGGATATATTACAACAACAACAACAATCGATATGGATTGATGATAAAAATGATGATAACGATAATGGCCAATAAATTATCCATTTATTTGATGATTGAAACTTGTGAAAAAAATAAGATTTCTTCCAAAAACTTGTTTTCAACAATCATAATAAGAACATTCAACACACACACACACTAAAAACAAACTTCAAATGGTGGTGGATCAAACGGTATTGGATGAATAAATTTATCGGCTTTAAAATTAGCTAAATCTTTTTCGATTAAATCTTTTAATTCGGAATAGATTCCATATCGGATTCCCAGTTTTTTCGTATCTACATTCGATTCAGATGACATTGTCGTTTCGTTTGGCATTGGTTGTTCGAAAAATGATTTCGATTTAACCACTGGTTGATTATTAACATCGTTATTACTTTTATACCAATGATGAGCATCATTTTGTCTCGTTACAATGTTTGCTGAATTCAAAGCAGCTGTATTACCAAATGTAAACGTGTTATTTGCCGGAAAATTAAACAATGATGTTGATGATGAATGATGAAAATCAGATTTCATTTCTGATTCATTATTGAATAAAGAATTCATAGGCATTCCAACATTTGGAACATTGTTCAATTGTTTTAATGTCTGATTGAAACTGAAACCACCACCACCACCACCAATTGTTGATGATTGTTGTTGTGATTGACCAAAAAACGATTGTTGAGTTGGCTGAAATAATGAAAAATTTGTATTGGAAAATATACTGGCATTATTGGAATTTGGATTCGATGAAATTTGTTGCAATGTTTTTGTAAAACTAAATCCGGTTGTATCTAATGAAAAAAATACAAATTTATTTTCAAAAAAAAAATCGAAAACATTTACATAAAAATATTACAGACTTTGTTTTGTTTGATTTCGTTGTGGATCGATATGATCAAAACGACATTGTTGACCATAACGACAATAACCTTGAACATAAAATTTACATACAGCCATTTTTTCTTGTTTTAAATTATTTAAAATTTCATTTTATTTTAATCATCATAAATAAAAAATAAAAAAATTTTTTGTTTTGAAAAATAAATCACTCTGTTTAGTGATGAATGACTTAATCGATACAATCGATTTTTTTTTTTTTGAAAAAAATCAAATTCAATCAATATTGAATATTCGTTTGGCATTTTTATTAAAAATTTCCTGTTTTAAATCCATTGGGAAACGATCTGATAATTTATCAATCAATGAACCGGGTTCGTCTTCACCAAGTTTAAATGGATAATCCGATCCAAGTAATAATGAATCTGAACCAAAAAAATTTATGGCTAATTCTAATGCATTTGGATCATGAACTAATGTATCGGCACAAATATTTGGATTTTGTTTAAGATATTGATTTGGTGATTGAAAATCTTTGCACATATCTTCCGGATAAACATTATATGCATGATTTGCACGTTGATTAATATATGGTAATGTACCACCACAATGTGCAAGTATAATTTTCAATTTTGGATGACGTTCAAAAACACCACTAAATGCTAATTGTAATGCAGTAGCAGTTGTTTCAGCTGTCATACCAACAATATATGGCAGCCAAAATTTATTCCAACGATTCGGTTTAATAACATCCCATGGATGAATAAATAATGGCATATTATAATCAACAGATGCTTTCCAAAATGGTTCAAATATTGGATCATCATATGATTGATCATTAACATGTGTACCAATAATTAAACCATTCATACCAAGTTCTGTACGACAACGTATTAATTCTTTGATTGCAAGTTCAATATTTTGCATTGGTACTGTACCAAGACCAATAAATTTATCTGGCCATTTTCGTATTACATTTCCGATATTATCATTCAAATATCTTGCAACAAATTCATTATCTTCACTTTTTGCCCAATAATTAAATGTAACTGGTACGGTTGAAATTACCTGTTTATTAACACCTGTTTACATACATAAATTATTAATATTTTTTAAAATCCGACATTGATGTTTTTTGGTATTACCATTTTTTTTCATTTCATTCAATCGTGTTTGAATACAATAAAGTCGTTTATCAACAATTCTCATAGCAGTTTTATCATCATCATCATAAACAAGTTTTGAACATTTCAAACCATTCGAATCAAATTGATGTTCTAATCGTATCCAACCAGAATATCCGAATTTCTTTCTTTCACATTTTAAAGAAGAAGAAAATTAGAATTAGTTTCAATTTGGGAAATTTTTTTTGCAACTTACTTCTCTGAATGATGGAAGTTTTTCCGGTAAAATATGTGCATGAACATCAATTTTTTCCATAATTTTTTTTTCATTCAAAAAATTATCATTCAATGATCTTCGAGGAGAAAAAAAACAACAAAAACAACTACAACACCGACAACAGTATTTATATGACATTGTTACCAAGCAAAAAGAAGCAAAAAAAAAAAAAATCAATTATCAAATCAATCATCTCATCAATCAAATGATGATCGAATGATATTTTTTTTGATGACCAATTATTGCTGAATCCAAAAACAAAAACAAAAAACTGATTGATTGATTAAATATTCATGATCAAGTTTTGATCAAGTCATGATCAGTACAATTTGGAATTTGGACTTTGTCGTCTTTTTTGGTTTCGAAAATTAGTGGTTAACAGAGTGGTTTTCCAAAGACTTTATTTGAGAAAAATAATAATCATAATGAAATCATGTCATTGAAAATGAAAATGAAATAAATATTTACAAATTGAAAAACAGATTTTGAATTTTTTTCTGTTCTGTTTGTTCATAGAATAGCATATTGATCATATAATAATTTTCTTATTTTAAAATATTCATCTGAAACAGTACCTTCAAGATGAATACGACCCGATTCAGTTCTTTTTACTTCTACTTGTCCATTACAAAGTAATACACCACCAGAAAATTCTGCCTGTATATCATGTTTCATTAATATTTGTTTAAAATCAGATAATTTTAATTCATTAACAAATATTGTTTGATGTGTTGGCATTTCCGATGATGGTAATTGTTTTAATATTGGTATCATTTCACGATTATTACGTTGATGATTATCAATCATGATTATCATTTCGGTTTTATCCATTTCTTTTCGATTATTATTATCATTATTTGTATCATTTGAATCGATATTTTTTTGTTGTTGCTGTTGTTGATCTTCATTTTGTGGCAATATTGATTCAGTTATATCCATATCAATTTCAGCTTCAACCCATGCTAATTGAGCACCATCTTTATATTGTGAAAATTTCAATGAACTAACTAAAGCATCTTTTAATTTTATTTGATAAATATGACGTTCAGTTGTTGCATCAACTAATTCATTAATTTTTGGAATGAAAATCTTTCCCGATACACAATCATTATTTTGACAATAAGCAGCAAAACTATTAGCTTTATCCAATAATCCACGAACTAATATTAAACGTCTTGGTCGTATCATTTTAATAATTCGTTTTAATGATTCACCATCGGAACGTCCTTCAAAATCGATTGTTTCAATTTTAGCTTGAATTTGTAATTCTTCAATATTTTCAATACATTTTGTTGGATTTGTTTCTTTAATCAATTCATTCATTTGTTCATCATTAATTTTGGCCATATTTTCATTATTTTTCAATTCTTCTGCAATCATATTTTCTTTATCTTCCATAAATATTTTTGACATATCAAATATAGAATAATCATCTGGATTAATTATTTCACCATAATCATCCCATTTGATTTTCTTTTCTACACACGGAAACATTGGATAGGATTTTTTGGCATTCTTAAAAAATCCACCACCTTTTACACGGCCATCCATACGTGATGACATCATTAGATCATGTTTGTTCGTAGATTGTGCTATTCCGGCGACATTCGGTACTTTTGAATTTGCATTTTTAACATTTGAAATTCGATTAAATTCTTCATCAAAATATTCATCATCATCATCATCGTCGTCGTCATCCGATTCTTCATCCGATTCATCATCAGTATTTTTTTTATCTTTTATAGAATCATTAGCATTTTTTTCTTTTTCTTTTTCCAATTCTTCATTACGTTTACGTTCTAAATATGATTCCAATTCTTCACCTGCTAATGGTATACGCATTTTTCGTATAAATTTCATTCGAAATGGTCTTGGTAGATTTGCCGAATTAATAAGCAAATCACATAATGTACCAGGTAATGATGATCGTTGTGTTAGAATGATAGTATTTTTTACATTACTACAAAATCCATAAAAAAGTTCACGTGAAAATCCACATTCAAAATCTGGTTGTGATGCCAATATAACATATGGTTCAGGAATACGAGCCAATTCATTTAGATTATGACATAATTGTATATGTTTAAATGCAAATGGATTATTACGTTGACCTTCAAAACCACGCATTAATTTATCACTCATCCATTCGACTAATGATTTAGCAAATTCAATAACATTATAGCTAAAATTATTTAATAATATGATTGAATAAACATGAAGACCTGGTTCACTACGCCACATTTGATCAAGCATATGTGATAATTCTAATACACGTCCGGCTGTATCCGTACCAATTAGCACATTACCACTTGATCTTAATGTTTCAATAATACTGCCGAATAATTGTGTATCACGTTTTTTTCTTCTTTCCGGCATATAATTAATATTATCACAATCAATAATCAACATTGATGGTCGTGATAATTTATCGATTGTACAACCATTTAGATGTCGTTCTTTTTTATGATTAATATCGACAGCATAAAAAATATCTTCTTCACCATCTTTAACAATTTTCCAAACAGTACCACCGATCATATGTCCAGCCGGTAATGGTGTTAATGTTATCCCCTGTCCTTTACCTTTTAACATTACTGTTTGATTATATTTTACTTGAATCACTTTATCGAATGCTAAATCAACATCATCCAATGAGAATAGATTAAAATCTTCAAAACTATGACGAGATTGATATAAATCATAGGCAAACATTTGACCCATTTGATAAACTGGTATTGTTGCATATATATCGCATGAAAGGCCACATTTTCCAAATAAATATGGTAATGCACCTGGATTTTTTTAAACATAAAAATTCAAACACAAAATTAATCACATTTTAGTTTTCTGATTATTGACATTTACCTAGATGAAAAGTATCCGGATGAGATAGAAGAACGGCATCAATTTTTGTTATATGTGGTTTTAAATTTTCAATATAATCAACATTACAGGATTCATCAAGACCACAATCAAGAAGAAAACAAAATTCATCAATATTAAGAAGATAACATGGTGGTGATTCATCTAAAGCACCAGAAATCGGTGTAAAATATATAATGGAAGTCATTTTGTTTTATTTTTTGGTAGAAAAATAAATAAAAATCAAAAAAATTAAAAAAATTTCGAATAAACAATGTGTGAATATCGTGATTCGTTCAATAATCGATAGAATCGATAGTGAGCGCAAATTTTCTGTCATTTTATTCACACCATTCTTCGCTTTTTGTTCGGCTTTTTTTCCCATTGTTTATTTTTGGTTGTTGAATTGATTTGATTGAATTTTATCGATTTAGACGATTCCGAAGAAAAAAAAATGAATCGACCACAATATGTTAATCAAATGCCACCACCACCACTTCCATCTACTGGACAGATGATTCCACCAAATGTAGCCATACAAGGACCACCTTTATCGAATCATCAAATGCCACCACAACCTATACCGAATTCGATGAGACCTCCGCCACCACCATCGGCAAATTCGATGATGCCACCGCGTCAATATCCACCTCCGCATCAAGTACGTATGGGTCATCCAATGGCTGGTGCTGGTCAATATCCACCACCACAATCACCAAATCGTCCACCAATGGTTTCAATGCCACAATCTGGTCCACCACCACCACCATCACCTCAACAACAGCAGCAACAATCACCAATGCATGCCGGTGGTAAAAGATCAGCTGTCGGTGCCATGATGAATCCTGGAATGAAACAAATGTCTGGAGGTGGTAGTATTGGACCACCAAATACAATCGCACCTGGTTCAAATGCATCGATGCATGGTCCAATAGCCAAAAAGAAGAAAAAAATTTCGGATAAAATTCTACCACAAAAAGTTCGTGATCTTGTTCCAGAATCACAAGCTTACATGGATTTGATTGCATTTGAACGTAAACTTGATTTCACTATCATGCGTAAACGAATGGACATACAAGAAGCATTGAAAAAACCGATCAAACAAAAACGAAAATTACGTATATTTGTTACGAATACCTTTTATCCAGGAAAAAATGATCCTGAAGGTAATGAAGAACCAATTGTACCATCATGGGAATTAAGAGTAGAAGGACGATTATTGGATGAAAAACCTGAAAGTTCATCATCAAGTTCATCAAAAACATTACATAAACGAAAATTTTCAACATTTTTCAAAAGTTTAGTTATAGAATTGGATAAAGAACTTTATGGTCCAGATAATCATTTGGTTGAATGGCATCGATCAGTAAATACATCCGAAACGGATGGTTTTCAAGTAAAACGTCCTGGTGATCGTAATGTACGTTGTACAATTTTATTTATGCTTGACTATCAGCCAATGCAATATAAATTGGATCCAAGATTAAGCCGTTTGTTGGGTATTTATGCTAATACACGACCTGTTATCATACAAGCCTTTTGGCAATATGTTAAGAAAAATCGTCTACAAGATACACATGAACGTGAATTTATTAATTGCGATCAATATTTGGAACAAATATTCAATGCAAAACGTATTAAATTTGCTGAATTTCCAAGTCGTTTAAGTCATTTTCTACAGCCACCAGATCCAATTATAATTAATCATCAGATACAGATTGAAGGACATTTAGATTCATTGAAAAAAGTTTCCTGTTATGATATTGAAGTTGAAGTGGATGATCCATTAAAATCACAGATGCAAAATTTTCTATTATCCATTGCATCACAACAAGAAATATTGGCTTTAGAACAGAAAAATCATGAAACAGTCGATTCAATTAATCAACATAAAACAAGCAGAGAATTTTATCTTGGTTTTGCATCCGATCCACAACAATTTATACATAAATGGCTTATTTCACAAGTACGTGATCTTAAAGTTATGACCGATCAAAATGGTAATCCTGAAGAGGAAAGACTTTCAGATTTTTTCTATCAACCATGGACACAAGAAGCTGTTTGTCGTTATTTTTATAGTAAAGTACAACAACGAAGAATTGAATTAGAACAAGCATTAGGTATTCGTAATTAAATTATTTTATTTTTAATTAATAATATGATTTGACGACGACCATCATCATCATCAGAAAAAAAAATTATCATCTGATCTCTTTGATTTCTGTTTTGAATTCATCAATTTTTTTTTGTCAAGCTATGCAAACCATTTATATTTTATATTTCTTATTATACACACATAATAATAATAATAATATCCTATTTAATTATCATGTTTGTATAATAAGATCGGAAGAGCACACGTCTGAACTCCAGTCACGTCCGCAT
>ERZ500997.377-NODE-377-length-12529-cov-5.616162_pt1 | contig 12529 bp, 10 predicted proteins | sample MGYA00248826_ERZ500997 | MGnify/ENA primary metagenome ERZ500997 (study PRJEB25958, sample SAMN03398524) | human skin metagenome | study: EMG produced TPA metagenomics assembly of the Human Skin Microbiome Metagenome (human skin metagenome) data set.
GATAAATATATGGGTTTTATTTTATTTTATTTTGGCTTGAAACAACGTTTAGAAATAACCTTTAGAAAAATAGTAATTTTTAATTACTAACTTTGAAGAAGAAGAAGAAAAAAAAAATTAATTTATACCTAGTTAATGAAAGATTTCATAAAACATTGACATTTTCTTTTCTTTTCTTTTGTTTACTGTTTACTGGCTATAAATTATATCATTCAAATCAAGAATAAAGTAACAAAAAAACAGAAAAATAAGAAAAAACGACCATAATTTCATTGAAAAAAATAAAAAAACATTGGCTGACTATAGTCGCCATTGTGCAATATTATTTCGTTGAATCAAAAAAAAAGGTTGACATTTTTATGTTGTTTTTCTTGATTGTTTATTTTCATCAAAAAAAAAAAAAAAATATTTTTATCTTGATGACAATGGTTGTTCCATTTTTTTTTCATTTTTTTCCATCGGTGTATGGAATGCAAAAAATCAAATATGATAAGGGTCAATTTTTTTTGGAATCGACAAGGTTTTCAAGTTTCTCCAATTCTGGGTTAATTTATTGGTCTATAAATTTCATCAACAACAAACAACCGAAAATAAATAACAATGTTTATATGTTGCAGAATCCAACTGAAGAACGAGTTTGATTTTGGAACTTCAAATGCGAAAAAAAAATTTTCAAAAAAACAAACTACGTGAGCAAAAAAAACACACACACTGAATGACATTGTGACATCATAATAATCATAATAATAATAATAATAAAAAGTTATTCCACGAATATTGACTATATTTCATAAGTTTTTAGCATTTTAGTTTTTTTTCTTGACTGACTGTTAAAATATAATTTATAGGTTTGATCGCAATAACAACAACAACAACAACAACCATAACCATAATAATAAAAATCTATGGATACAATGTGTAAAACGAATAAACGAAACGAAGGAAAATTCTTATCAAAAACACAATACCATTGGTCATCATCAATGATGATGATGATGGTCATACCATTGATGATGTGTACGTGAGAATTGAAAATACCACGTTCATAATTTCGTTCGCTAAAAAAAATATTCTCATTCCATATTCCGTATGGGGTTTGTGACTCCATTTGTGTTGTGTACTCTCTCTATGTGTTTGTGTCTGTGTTTATGTTCATTTTTTTCAACTGTTTCCAACCATTCAATTGTTTCTATTTTATTTTGAAATATAAAAATTTTTTTATTTACAGTGTAAAAACTTGTTATTTATGGATGTTTTCTTCGTTTTATTTCATTCGGGCGCCGTTTTTTTCATCATAAAAATTTGACATTTCATGTAATAAATATAATGGGGTTTTTTTGCTGGACACACAGAGCGAAAAAAAATTGTCATTTTTTTCGAAAATGATATAAGCAAAAGTCATGAAATGGGTTTGTTCGCTTAAATTGTCGCCCTTAAATTTGGCTTTGAACGAAAAAAGAATGCATTGTGTTTGTTTGTTTTGTTTAATCATCCTGAAATGATTTACCTTTTGTTTTTTCTTTCAATATACCTTCCTACTTTTCATCAATGATGATGGCTCCTCCTTATAAACATTCCCACACAATCATCATTTTCGGTTAAATATTGTCATCACCAAACCGTCATTATTCATATTGATTATTATCATTAGCAAGAAAAAATTTGACTGAAAACTGATTTCTGTTTGTTTGTTTCGTTTGTTTTTTACGAAATAAGTTCAGCCAACCAAATCATAGATAGAATCGAAAATAAATCTTAGCTGCTTTTTCATTTGCTGGTCATTTGATATCTTTGTTTTTCGGTACCAAAAAAAAGAGTTTTCAAAAACAAAAAAAAAACAATGAAAAATTTAAGAAACAAAAAAGGATTTCAAGAAGGTGGAGCATATACAGTAGTGTATATGATTGAGAAAAAAAAGATAGCCATTTGAAAGTTTTTGGAAAGTTTTTTGCTGTTTTTGTTTGACATTTTCAACATTGTTTTTTGTTTTGTTTTGCTACAAAAAAGGCGTTCACTTTTCAATTGTCAACAGTTTTTTTTCATTCGTTTGTTTGTTTTGTTTTAAGCAAATGATGTGTGTGTGTGTGTAATGTGTCAATGAGAATGTGACAGGTTTGAAAATTCAAAACAAAATATTTTTGCCTCCCATTTTTTTTGGAAGATGACAGTGGCGAAATTAAATGGAAAAAAGGACTGGTCATTTTCCGGAAGAAATTTCCGTGAACACGGGAATCTTCCTTGAAATTCCCGGGAAATTTCTTTTCTTTTGTGAACAAAGTAAACATTAAATGATGTTTTTCTTTCTTGTTCGAGGAGTTTTTGAATTCAAGCAAACATCTTTTTCTTTCTTTATTCAACTTAACAAAAAATGTTTGCTTAAACAACAACAACAACAATAATGATGACAATCGACAAAAACTTAGGCTGTTGACAAACATTTTAAGAAGATGAAGAAAAAAAAACATAATCGATTTTGATTCGAAATGAAATGAATTTTTCGATTTCTGGATTTCTTCAATGACACAATAGCCCATGTTGTTGTTGTTGTTGTTGAAACAACCTTCATCCAGATCAGAAACTTTCTTCTCTTGGATGTTTTTCGTTGTTGTTGTTGTCTTTTTTCCTATTTAACGAATGAATGAATGAAAAACCGCAACAACAACTCTTTCTTTTCTTCCTTCCTATGTTGTTGTTGTTGTCAACTGTAAAGTGTTTATTTTTCTGTGTGTGTGATCGAATGACAATTTTACTAAAATAAATATTCAATATCGAGTGTAAGCCAATTGACACACACAATGGAAATGATAATCATATAGGAAAAAAAATTCTGTTGTCATTACAGAATTTGAACAAAAACATGATGATAATGATGATGACAGCTCTTGTTGTTGTTGTTGGATGATGAATTTTTTTTCAACAACAAAAGAAATATTCTTTTGCTGTTGAATTTTTTTTTTTCGGAGAAAATTTCTTATCAATCTCAAACAACAACAACAACGAACAAACAATAATCCAAATGTTTACTATCGAATTGACAATCGATTGTTTCGTTCATTCTGTTCGATTGATAACTTTTTAACAAACAGCAGAAAAATTCAATGGTTATATGATGATGAAACAAAGCAAAGAAGGTGACAAGAAATGTTTATTTTTTTCTATGATGTTGTTGATTATCGATCCAAATGATGATGAGTTGTGTAACTCTTTTCCTGTTTTTTTTTTCAAAGAGAAATGACAGCAAATTCTATCAAAAATTCATTGAAATTCAATTGAATATGATTATGATTGATTGAATATTATCGTTTACTTGATCATCAATCTAATTCAAGCAATGTCAACAACGACGACAACCCAAAAAAAATAGCGATAAAAAACCGGTCCAGAATAGTTGCTGATGGAAAAAAAACTGAAGGATGTCATCGATAAGGTTCGAATGTCGTTCATATATGCCGTTCTTTTTCATTCATTCATAACTGTCATGCTGGTATAATGATATTCAATCTGAAACAATTTTTTTTCTCCTCTGTAACTCAGTGTTTTGAAAAAAAAACAGCGGAAAGAAAAAAATTTGATGGCAACTGATGTATTCCAATAAACTAGCTCTAGTTTTCAATGAAAAATGATGATCGTGATCGTCATCATCAACACTTCATTTAAAAGCTGTCAATTAATTAATTAAGTAATGGCAACGAAATGAATGAATGAAAAAATATGAATAATAAAGATATTCACCAGCAACAACAATGTAAATGTAAATGTAGCGGTAGTGAAAGTCAAAATTTTCATTTTTCTTCGTTCCTTCGATTCAAAATTAATCAATGTCATCATATGAGGATATGGATGGGGATGGCAACAAAAGAATTTCATTTTTTTCGTTTTTTTCGTTATGTGTCATTCAATTTTCTTCATTTCAAGATTCACACTTTCCAAAAAAGTTTTCAAGAATTTTTCTCATTTTGTTAATTAACCCGTGATATTATTATTATTGACAGAGATGTGTATGGCAGAAAACAAGACAAGAAAAAAAATCCGGTAGTCTTGAGGAGAATATTTTCTGAAGTTGTTTTGAGAAATTTTCTCGGCAAAAGGGGAACTCTTTCAAGCAGTTTTTTCTTCCTTTCTTTTTGAATATTCGTAATTTTGAAGAATATTTTTCTGTTTTTTTTTTTTGAATCAAATCATCATTCGATCGATTGAACGAACGAAACAAATCTGACAAGATTGATCTTGACATATCAGTGTGTGTGTGTGTGAAAAATTTGAAGCCCGAAAAAAAAATAAAACCAGAAAAACCGTGATGATGATACATGCTTATTTGCCTATACAACCACTTGATTTGCCTGTCAATGGCAATCGGCGCCAACCGAAAAAATCAAAAATCAAAAAAAAAAATCAAAACTGTAAAACCACACGATTCGCCAAACCAACCAAAAGAAAAAAAAACCACCACCGCCACACAAAAACACAGATTTTCAACATTTTTTTTTCTCAAAAAATGTTGCATTGAACAAAATGGTGGATCAGACATATCGATTTAGTATCGATGAGAGAGAGAGAGAAAAAAAATTTTCATTTTTTGACAGCCAAACCGCCAACCATGTTGGATCAAACAAAATTTGAATAATCAGTGTGTATGTGTATGACGTACGTACAGGATTTTTTTTTGATTCAGATTCATTCAGTGAAATGATTGAAATCAAAAGTGTTTCTCTGAATTGAATTGAATTGAAATGGATTGGATGAAAATTTTTGAACATTTTTTTTTTATTTTTGAAATTAAATCAAATTTTGTACAACCAACAAAACTGTCAGTTCAATTTGTTGTTCGTTTTTTTGTTGTTTGTTTGGCGTCATGACCACGATTGATCATCATCATCATCGAATCAAAAAAAAACTATTCAATTTTGATTCTGGATTGGCAGAAAAAGAATCCGAGAAATTAGAACAATGCAAACACAAATTGAGCAAACAAAATAAGGAGAAAAAATGAAATGAAATTTGTCTTTGATGACTTTCTTCGAAAACGTGATTATGAATTAAAAGAATTTTTTGAAAATTCAGAATGAAAAATGATTATATATGTGTGAATAATCAGCAAAACAAACGCGTATTCAATGTCGTTAATTATAATCAAAATATTTATTATTCTTTAAGGGTTTGGTCAAGTCAAATTTCAGTTAAAGTTTATCTTCTGGAATCCAATGAATATTGATTCAGGCACGGTTTTTCTATCTATAACGATTAAAGAATCACTTCTTAGATTCAATGCAATTTATATGAAGAAAAAAACTTATTCTTTTTATCATTTGTTTGTGGATATAAATCATATGGATCATTTTTTTGGAATCTTTTTTTCTTAATACAGATTGATCACTCACACATTCAATGAGTTTATGATTTTTTTCTATCTCTCAAATTTAACTAGATTTAACAGTGTAAACAAAAATCCTGAAAAATATACAGGATCCATTTTTCAACAACAACAACAACAACAACTTAATTAAAAAGCATCACCATTTTCACATAAACACTTACTAACACATCGATTTTTCATTCCTGAATAAACAAAACAAACATCTTCTTTTCAACAGCACCAAAAAAAAACTTCTTTTCGCTGGGATTAAAATTAATTTACCATTTTCCATAATGGTCACCCAGTGGATAGCCAGAAAAAGAAAAAACGAATGTTGTCCATATTCTTCAAGTGTGTTCCCGAGATACACACATGGTGTTAACTCAATAATGAAAAAGGGAAAAAAATTGACTAGAGAATCCATCCATTTTTGATGGGATGTTTGAAACTTTTTTTTTATTTATTTGAAAAAAACCACCACCATAAAGATATGAAGAAGTTCTTGATGACTACGATGAGAATCGAAACACGTTTGTCACATTAGTGAGTGAATGAATGAATGAGAGGTATTATTATTATCATCATTATATTCAGTCATCATCAAAAAGAAGGAATCAACCAGCAAAAAAAACAATAATAAACAACATTCAATGAGAGCAAAAAAAAGAAAGATCAAATTTCGTCAATTAAGCACGTATTTTGTGTCCATTGAATGAAGAAAAATGAACTTGCTCTGGTTCTCTCTCTCTCTCTCTCTCTCTCTCTCTCTTGAAAAGATTCGAGTGGTGGGTAATATCACCATCATGATGATGAAATTGATGCTTAACACACTGCTTCCTTAATCAAAAAAAAAAAAAAATAATAAATAAAATCAAAATGAATGAATCATGAATCTAATCTTGAAAAAAAACTAGCCAGTATTCTTTACAACTTTAATCCAGATTAATCTATGTAATATCTGGCCATAGATTTTCTTTCACTTTCTCTTTCTCTTGTCCAAAAAATAAAACGAATATAAACGACTTTAGACTTGAGACAATATGTATGTCCTGATGTTTGGAAATTGCAAAAAAAAGTTAATTTTGTGGTCTTTACACAATTGCGGGCCAGAATCAAGAATCAAGGAATCAAAGAAAACCTGTATGGAATTTTAAAATAAAGAAAAATATTCTTGAAAACCAAAACGAAAAAGAAGAAATTTCCATGAAATCTTTTTTACATTGAATCGATTTTTTTCGGAATTTTTACAGAATCGGTTACAGAATAGCAAACCGAAAAGAAGAAGAAGAAGAAGAAAAACAAATTAGTTATCAAGAATCGGAAATGATGTAACTAAATAGAAGAAAAAAAAAAAGATTGTTTTCACTTCTATCATCATAATTTAAATATCCGGACATTTTAACAACAACAAGAAAAATTCAATTTATTGCCGGCAAGTTTTTTTCCGGATACATTTCGGGTAAAACAGCAAAGTAATTGAGAATGTGAAGAAATAGAGAATCGAGAACTAGAAAAAATCAATGAAATCGAATGTGCTTGCATTTTGGTTTGTTTTTTCTCTGGTTTCTGGTTGTCGAAATCATTCGTCGTAATGATTGTTTCTTATTTGGTTTTTTGTTTCACTGTTTGATGCTCGGAATAATAGAAAAAAACCGATCGATTGATTGAATATTTGTCGATCAACCAAAAAAAAAATCGAAACAAGAATCGCATCTTTGTGTTAACACTGAAGAATTTCTTTGATTCAATAATATTCTGGTGGTTGTCATCGGCTTTTCATTCTTCACCACCATCATCATCACCACAAATACTTTGGTCTCATTAAGGGTAATTTGTTGTTGTTGTTGATGTTTTGCTTCAATCTTGCCGGGAAAATGTATCAATTGTTTCAAGTTTGTTTGTTCAAATATTTTTCCCGTTCAAATTACCGATTCACCAGTGAGAGAAGAAGAAAGAAAAGACAAACGGCCGGCATAAATCGATCCAAATTACTCGAATTGTTTCAAAGAAACAAAAAAGCAAGAAAAGCAAGAAAAATTTCACCAATCAAAACTCAATGGATACATCAACAAAGTGTTAATGAAAAAAATACTTGAATTTGAAATGCAATGAATTTTCTTGAAATGGTAATCATCATCATCATTTACAACGATTGTGACGGACAAATTACCATCAAAAAACATCAACATTATTCATTGGAGCTTGAAGCTGCAATTCATTTGAAATGATCCAAAATGATGATGATGATGGGAATGAAATTTTCGTTTGTAAATTTTCGTGTGTTGGAACGAGAAAATACATTTCGAAAATGATGCAAATTGATTTTGGTTATTTCAGAAATTGTTACAGATTTCTTTTGTGAAACAAAAATAAAGTGTCGAATTCAATTGAAGTAGAGAATTTGAAAATTTGAAAATTTCTTCAGGTCAAAACTTTTTTTTTTTTTTTTCAGTAAAAATTTATCAGTTTTTATCACAACGAAACGGATTAATTGATTTTCTTCCAGAATCTTACAGGATTTCTCTTTTAGTTTCACCAGAAAAAAAACTTAACTTTTAATAATCAATAGTGGATTTAGATTTTGTTTTTTTCTTTCTTCAAAACTTTTTATTTGCAAAGTTTTCGTTCATAAAAACATTTTAAATTGGAAAGAAAGAAAAACTTTTTTCTACCTATGTCACTACCTATGAGATTGTATTTTATTTAATTTTTCATTAATTGTCCAAGTTTTTTTTTTTGTTGACAAAATTGGATGATGATAAGAATGATGACTTTTCATCATCAACATTTTTTTTTAGGAAAAGATTTTCCGAACAATTACTTAATGATGACGATGATGATCATTGATGAAAAGGAACAATGCTGGTCCAAAAATAATGATGATTTCAAAATTTGAACTTGGAAAATATTGAAATGAAAAAAAAATTGATAATGATGTTGTTGATAAAGTAAAGTAAAGTAAAGTAAAGTGAAGAAAAGAAAAGTTTGTTAAAATAGAATCAACAAATAATGGACGTTTGTTTTTTCTTTCTTTCGCTTGTTTTTTCTTTCTTTCCCTTGACTTTCGCATTTGTAAAATAATGAAGCAAAAATTAATTCCGAAATGAAGAAGAATCATTTTTGTTGTTATCGAAACAGAAACTCTGAACAAGTAAAATATTCTTTCTCATTAGAAAAGTTTCGATCTTTGTCCATTTTCAATTGTTTTGTTTGTGTGTGTGTGTGTGTCTTTGTGTGTTTGATCTAATGGCAAATGATCACCAAAGAAAAAAAAGAAATCAAAGTTAGTGCCATGGGGCCGGTCACTCTATATGTTTGATTTGATGAATTTCTTCTTCTTTTTCTTCAAATTCTTTAACCGTGAATAGAATTGTTTATCAGTTTTTGTGGATCGTCATAATAATGATGAGTGAGTGAAAAGAATCTCTTCAAAAAGATTCGAGGAAAGGCAAATTCAGATTCTGGATCATTTCATTTTCATTCAATGTGAAAAACAAAAATGATCAATTCTTTCAGATTATTTTTAGTTAGTTAGTTAGTTAGTTAGTTGAGTTTGTTAGTTTGTTTATTTATCTAACTTGTTTATTATTATTTTTTACTTGAGGAAAATGATTTTTGATTTCTAGAGATTCCTTCGTGTTAATCTATCTGCACACTGACAAACGGACGCCATACAGTGTTTTTTTATTGAGTTTTCATTCGCCCAATTGATTATTCAGTTTGTAATTCTTTTTATTATTAAGGGAAAATAAAACAAACTTGTTTTAATGATTCTTCAATTGGATTCTAACTAGTTTGATTTTTTTTTCACTGATTTCTGCAATCTTTTCGTTGTTTGTCTATGTGGAAATCCTGTGGTGTGTGTGTGTATGTGATGTGATCCTAATTGAATTGATAAAAGGAAAAGAAACAAGATGAAAATCCAAATTCTGAATTCATAAAAGCAAGTCAGTTAGTAACTGGAAAAAAGGGGTTTTGTGTCGTTTTGAATTCTGATTCTGATTCTAGGGTGACGATCTTTCTTTCTTTTTTTTTCTTATACACAGTTTGCATAGTCGACTGATTCTACACCATTCACCAAAATCATCATCAACAATCAAAGTTAAATTAACTGAATGAAATTTCCGTTTTTTGTTTCTCTTTTTCTCTTTCTATTCAAGTCTTTCGGTTCGTACAATGAATTCCAAAAAAATGAATAAAATTCAAAAGAAAAGACGATGGTGGTGGTAGGAAAAGGATGCTGAAAAAAAATTTCTACGTAAAATCGGTCGGTTTGTCGCCCACCACCACCAGCATAACCACCTTTATTTTTTTTTGAATGTTTTGATTTATTATTATTCAAAAGACACATGGCCTATGGTATGATTCATCCATTCCGATTCATTTCATTTTAGTTCACATTTTCTTTCTTTCATTGAATTCAATTCAATTGAATTTAGTTTTTCAAAGAAAATTTCCATTGAATTTGGGTTCCGTTTCTTCTTCCTTCATTTTTATTTCATTCAATGAATTCAACGCGGTATCGTTTTTCTCGTTTCTTTTTCGAATGAAAATCCAATCAAAATGAAATGAATTTTGTAAAGATTTTTTTTCTTCTTCTTCTTCTTCAAGGAAAAAAAATCGAAATTGAATCATTTTTTGATCATATCAATCAGAAAAAAATCATTGATAATGATCAATAAGATGATTTTTTAAGAAAAATTCATTGATGACGTTATTTCTTTTTTTAGTCATTCATTTTAGTCAAATTCAATGTGGCTTTTCTAATCAACGAAGGGTTATTTTGACAGATTTGACAACATTTTAATGATGATGATGATGTTTGATCCTTAATCCCATCATCACTACAAATTTATTCGAAGTAAAAAGACAACGTATTAACGACAGAAATTGTGACAAATTTTTTTGAAGTGACCAAAATGTTAATTAATTGAAAACCGTAAAGATTTTGTCAAAAAATAAATTTCCAGAATATTTTTCTTTATGATCTAAAATCAACGCAATGAAAGTTTCATTCAAGAAGAAGGATTTTTTTTTCTTTCCTTTCCAAATGATGATCATCATTAATCAATATTTATTTATTTATTTCATCATCAATTTGGTCGTTGTTGTTGTTGTTGGGTACCGTTTCTGAAACAAAATTTGGCCAGAAAGAGAAAAAAAAAATGATTTCATGATGATTGGCCATTCCATAATGATTCAATGAATTAAAGAAAAAAAATTGAAGGAAAGAAAATTCCCGGAAACATAATGGAAAGAGAAAATGAAAATGATGGCTACGAAAATTCGTCAACGAAAAATGAAAAAAAAAATCCTGGCCATCATCGAACGATCATTAAGACCAAAAATGATGATGATGATGACCAAAGCAATTGGCTTTATATGGCCAAAAAAAAAAATGAAATTTTCATTAGAAAATCAAGTGGACAGAGAAGGAGAAGAAGACTAAGAAGGGGAAAAAACGAACAAGCCAAGTACCCTTCATAAAGCCAAATTGAAGCATCAAACGAGGGGATGGGCGGGAAAAAACCGGATATAAATGTAGAACAAATGACCAAAATGACCAAAAAAAATCAACATCATTAGTCATGAGGTTCTCATTTTTTTTTGCCTTATTTTTTCTCGATAAATACGAAATACCAGAATACCATAAAAACCGGCAAGATCATTTTCAGGTCTCTCTCTCTCTCTCTCTCTCTCTCTTTGAATGAAACCGGACCGGTAATATCCTATACCGCGATTAGATTTGTTGTTGTTTTTGTTGTTGACGATGAAATCAATTCATTTTTTTTCTGCTGCTGCTGCATTCATTTTCATTACTTAACGTAGCCCAAAAAAATTCTTTCTTTCTTTCTCTCTCAAATGTGTAATGGTCCATTAGCGATATTTTTTTCTACTTCTTTTCATCATCATCATTTTGGATCACTATTCATTTTCTTCGTATCGATATTTTCTTCTCCTTGTTGTTGTTGAGATTTTTGTTTCGTCAACATTCAACAACAACAACAACAGTGAAAAAAACCAAACCGAAAATCGAAAAACCAAACCAAGAAAAAAAAATTCATCTGGAATAAATGGATCAGTAAACACACATACACACACACACACACACACACACTCACACCAAAACGAGCAAAAGAATTACCGAAAAATAACCGTGATGGGCGTAATTGTATCAGGATGCCGAAGAAGAAGATCATTCAACCATCATCATCATCATCAACAACATGGCAAACGAACGAACGAACGAAAAAAAAAACCGTATCGAAAACAATTTTCCAGATTCATTTCAATGATGTGTGTTTCGGTGTGTGTGATAACATCAATAAATAAGGGCGTCAAAAATTTTCGATTTTCAAAAAAAATTTTCCTACATTAAACATCCATAGAATTCATTTGGTTGCTGGAAAATGTATTGGAACATTTCTTCCCCTTTCAGTATTGGAAGGGGAAAACTTGATGAAGTGAAAATTGAATGACTGAATGACTGACTGACATGAGACATGATCAAACACGTTCCGCACACGCCAACACCAAACAATATTCAATCATGCCGGGTATTACCGAATGATGATGATGATGATGGTAATGTCAAGATATGTACCGACAATGAAGAAGAAGAAAAATTGTTTGGAAATCAACCGAAACCGGGTATCACAAAAAGATTTTCAGTGTTTTTTTTTGGTTCACTTGAAAGATTGAAAAAAATATAGTCTCACTCTCGGTGTCGGTGTGTTCAATTAATCAAAGTGAAATGAAATGAAACCGGTATTCCAGAGAGAGAGAGAGAGAGAGAGAGAGAGAGAAAGAGAGGGAAAAAGGATGGATGGATTGCGAAGAAAAATAAGGTTGACATAGTGGAAAAAATACGTTGGCTGTCAGATTTTTTTGTTGTTCAAAATACAGTGTTTTTTTGGAACCAAGTGAAATTCAAGAAAAAAAGATGCTATCATCAAAAAAAAACTGAGTGAAAAAAGGGAAAATTGATTTTTTTCTTTTGTTGTTTTTGTTTTTCTCTGGATGGCTTTCAAAATAATTATCACGGTATGGTATGGTGGTGGTGGTAATGATAAATGAACATAGGGTTAAATCAGGAAATTTGCAGACTTCTTTTTTTGAATCAAGCGTGTACACAACCAAAATGTTTGTTTTTTTTTTTTTTTTTTTTTTTTTTTT
>ERZ500997.378-NODE-378-length-12516-cov-7.521066_pt1 | contig 12516 bp, 5 predicted proteins | sample MGYA00248826_ERZ500997 | MGnify/ENA primary metagenome ERZ500997 (study PRJEB25958, sample SAMN03398524) | human skin metagenome | study: EMG produced TPA metagenomics assembly of the Human Skin Microbiome Metagenome (human skin metagenome) data set.
AAAAAAAAAAAAATTTGGTTCCAAAAACTTGATCACACATTGATCTGATTGATCGATTCAAGATGGCGCTTACCACAATTCAATAATAAAAGTTTTGTAGGCTATATACACCCACCAATCATACAACTATATCGACAGAAAAAGTATCGTTAGAATGGAATGCAGAATATCCTTCTGTGTGTGTTTTTTCCTGGATCACATCATGGGGATGCTGAGGATGCTCCCAGAAAAAAATATATACTACTCACATCTATATAGACCGAGAATGAAGAAATTGATGGAAAAAAAAGAAGATGGAGTCAGCCATCTCCGAAGAGAATATTCTATACGAGAGAAAAAAATTTTGTTTACATTCGGAATCGATTTGGATTCGACAATTTGAAGGCGAAAGAAAAATCCGTTAATTTTTTTGTTTGATTGAAAACCGAAAAAGTTTTATTGATCAACATTTTCATTTTCATCCATCCATCTGGTCTGATGATTTGTTTGTGAGATTTTATTCGTTTGTTTACGTTTGTTTTGTTGTCGATGATGTTTATTGCTTTTCTTCTAATTTATAACTTTTACTGACTGACTGAACGGATTCTACCCAAGAATATTCTCTGTGTTTGATCATCATCTTTGTTGATTAATCACGATTGATTGATTGATTGATTGTAAAATTTAACCAAAAAGAAAGAAAAACACAAAAAAAAATTCAGCAATCATGTTGAAAATGGGAACAAGAGCCGCCAGTTGTAAGTTTGATTTCATTCGATATTGTTGTTGCTGTGTTTGTTTGAAGCTTTTTCAAAAAATCATGCGAATCCTATTCCATTCGATTCAATTTCGATCTTTTGGTTCGAGTTATTTCATTTAGTTTTCTATAGTTTTGCGAAAAAATTTGTAAATTTTTGTAATTTTAATTTTCAATTTTCATTTTATCTTACCCTATTTCAACCCAAATAGTCTCGGCAAAAATAAGAAACCTACAGGATTATCATCATCGTTTGTTGAATGGGATAACACCATATCCATCAATACCGGACATAATAAATGTGCTGAAATTCTTTTCACAAGCATTATTGACCATATTACGTGATGTCCCTTGCATTCCAATCGATTTAATTCGTGATCCAAATCGTGATTCCATACGAATTGGTTTTTTTCCCAATCTTGATTATCGAAATTTATTCTATACATTAAGCGGAATGTTGGATTCATTTGCCAATATTCAATCAACATTATCTTCGAATGCACCGATTGTATTTGAATATCTTTTACATGCATTAGTTTGTTTAGTACCATTTTTGGAACATGAAATGATGGATTCAATGCCATTAACTGTTGCAAATACAATTTCATTAAATTTTATTTCACATCAAGATATAATCGATATGTTATGTTATAATATTTTACCATTTACACTTTATAGTAAGTATTTGATATTGATTGATTGATTATCGATTATCGATTGATTTCACTTTTTGTTTTTGTTTGTTTTCCTGCTCAGATAAATCCAAAGAAAATGATGGATTCGATTTTGCAAAAGCATCGATACCATCGATACTTATGACCGTATTAAGTCATACTGATTCATTATCATTACATTCACAATTATTAGAATGTTTAATGCGTTTAAAATCAAATATTATTCAAGATTTACTGGTTGTTATTGCATACGGTACGGGTAAAGCACGTCATGCATCCGTTGAATTATTATTTCAATATTGGCCTGGTTTGAATCCAAGTGCATTGGATCGAAAACATTTATCCGAAAAACATATACAATGGAAACCATTAACATGTCAAAATGATACCTGCCAAAATACCCTTAATAATGAAGCAGTTAAAATATGTTTTGCACAAATTGATTTAATTCAATCATCATCACAATCGGGTGGTGGTGGTGGACAATCAGGTGGTGGGGGTGGAGGTGGACAATCCGGAGGCGGTGGTGGTGGTGGTGGTCAAACTGCACCCGGAATGACAGCATTACCCGCATCAATCGATCTAAAAGGTCGTCCACCAATTCCATTATTGATATGTATTGAATGTGCTGAATCCGTACGTGAACAAAATTCCCTAAATAAATCAATCAAAAGTCAAGATATTTTATTAAATGTTTTACATCCAATGGCTGAAATAAGTTATACATGTGAAAGTAAATCTTGTTTAGGTCAACAACAACAACAACAACAACAAACAACTACAATTCCTAGTCGACCATTACATTATCATCATCAACAACAACAACAATTACAACCAGCCGTTGTAACTTGTTTCAGTACTGAATGTACAAGTTTTAATTGTAATAAACCGGTAAGATTATGTCAACAATGTCATGAACAAAGACATGGTTATTTGATTGGACAATCATTAACACCACCACCACCACCACCGACAACAACAACAACAAATATCGTTAATCAACAACAGCAACAACAGCCATCAAATATTGTCGCTGCATCTTCAACAACAACTGGACGCAATCATTTAGTACAGGAACATCTTCGATCATTTTGGCAATTGCCATTAGAAGCACAACAACATTTTACTGAAGCTGTTGTTGCATTATTACGTGAAGCAGCTGCAAATGATAAATCATCAAAAGAAGGTGAACGTTATATGCGTACACATGGTACAGGTGCATATACAGGTGCAATGAGTTCATCATTAGGTGCTGATCGTATGACCGGTAGTGGTGGTGGAATGGGTGGTGTTAGTGGTGGTCAAGGTGTATCAAGTGGTCAAAGTAATATTGGTTCAGGAGGACAAGATGTTACTGGTTCTGGACAGGGTGGTGGTGGAACTGCTGGCGGCGTTGGCGGTTCAAATATTGGCAGTAGTGATCGTGGACGTGATGGTGGTGGTGGTGGCGCCGGTGGTGGTCAAGGAACTACCGGTGATTCAAATGATTCATCGATTGAAGAAAGACAATTATTAAGCCGTTATGGAATTTGGTTACTGATCGGGTTGGTTGATCCAGCTGAAGCTAATACAAATGAACGTATTGAATTATTAGGACGTATGTTAGCAATGCTTTGTCAATGGTTTCATAATACAGCATGTTTACCTGATGATCAAGCTGGTTCAGCATTGGAACGTATAAAATCCGAATCAATACATGGTTGGCTAATGAAAGTTATTGAATCACAATTTTGTTTGTTTGCAAATTGCCTAGTACCAAGTCCACCTGATCATGCACAAATCGGTGGTCATTGGGAATGTTGGCCATCAATGACCAACCAAATTAAAGAAGGTTTTAAACGTTTATTATGTTTAGTACCATATGATATTATTACACCGGATATTTGGTCATATATAATGCCATTTTGGATGGAATCTTTTCGTTATGATTTAGCTGAAGATGAATTATCTGAATTAAAGATATTATTATCAAAAGTATTGGATCCTGATTTATCACCACTTGGTTTAGAAGCAGATGATATGTATCGTTTTATATCTAGGTCATTTGATCAACAATTACCCGGTGAACAAGAACAGGCATTATCTTGGTTACAAATACTTACGTTACTTGAAATCCCTGTACCAATGTATTTATTGGAACAAATGTTTTTAGCTGGTATAAAATCATTTCATAGTTTACGTGAAATGTGTATTCAACAACAACAACAACAAAAATTGGATCAAGATTCGAAGCAACCTGCAAAAGAAGATCAACAACAACAACAACAACAAGAAGGACAACAACAACAACAATCGTCGACAACATTAACACCACCGCAGCAACAACAACCAGAAATCATACCACAATCAGCATCAATGTCAATATTACCATCATCAATATCGATGGAAAATATACAACAATCTGAATTATCATGTTATGTATTAATGTTGGATATTATTGTTAAACAATTTGAATATCTACCTGATCAACCTGGTCATAAAGGTTTTAATGATCAACAAACGAATTCCAGAAAAATTTATCAACCATTAACATTAGCAAAAATGTCTAAATCAGATTCAGATTTTGGTTTTAATACATTAGTCATTCTATATGAAATGATTAATACAACTGAATGTACAAGTGGACCACATACATGTCATTCATCATTACAACGTCCACCTGATACAAGTCAAATGTTTAAACCAGATTCAGTACTAACGGAATGTTTTTTCTGTGAATTATGTTCAATTTGGTATCAACTTACATTACAAATAATCACATTATATTCACCAATTATTGAATTAACTGTTATACCTGATTTAGCTGATCAACATATGGAAACTGAAACTATTAATACATTTGCCAAATTAACTAAACGTAATGGTCTGTTATTTTCACTTAATGGTGATAATGGACAAGATGATCAAGATGAAGATGAAGAAGATAAAGATGATCAAGAAGATGATGATAATATTGATGAATCAGAATGGATAAAACAATTAACCCTGTCAGAACGTTTAACATTGAAATTGTTACAAGAAATCCCAGTTCATTCTGATCCAGATGTACTTTATCATTTATTACAATGTTTAAAACTGTTAACATTACATTGCGGTGTATTCGTTCAGATGGCAAAACATGAACAAAAACGTGAATTTTTTCTTCGTTGTCAACGTAAATATCTGGTCATTAGTTTATGGCGTTTATTACAGGCAGAATTTTCACAAATATCACAAATTGCTGTACCATTATTGTTGCATTGTATTGCCCTACCAGGTGGTTTAGCCGTATTAGTACGAACAATAAATTCAGAATTTCGTTCCACAGATTGGTGCATACGTTTTGCTGCAATTGAACGTGTTGCAACATTTTCACAATTTATTGATCAATCATCAATGAAAAATTCACCATCCATTCAATCAGCATTATCCAGTTTATTCATACACCTGATACAAACATTGGATGATATAAATTCATCGGTTGCACAACGTTCATTAACCGCATTAGAATTAATGCGTGCTGCATCATTAAAAATATATGTTATGTGTTTGGAAATGCAATTTGATTTAGTTATTGTTGATCGTTGTCTGGTATTATCAAGTTTATTACAATTATTTAATCATTTAAATGAACGTCGTATATTAACATGGGAATTTTTCCTAAATCGTTTTGATGCAATATTTGTTGAAGCGCAGGTTTTACCATCCGCTGCAACAACCGGAACATCCGCTGCAACATTACGTAATAATAACGTGGATGTCATTGCGACTGCAACAGGTACTGCAACAGCCAATGCAATTGAATCCGGTACACGTGATTTACGTAATACAAATATACATTCAGAAACATATAAGAAAAAAATAATACGTGCACAAGAAGCATTAGGTCATATACATTTAAAACGTTCATTATTACCGCATCATTTTAGCGGACGTAATGAACAACGACATTTATTATCGGTTGCTGAATTTTTTACGCAAGCATTACGTTCATCAACTGCAGTAACAAGGAATAATGATTTCAATCAACAACAACAAGCTGAAACAACAGGTGAAAATATTGATACATCATCGACGATTAACACTGGTCAACAGCAACAACAGGTGTCATCAAAATCAAATTTATTCACTAAATTACATTCACATCATTCACAAACACAATTACAATTACCACAAAATTCATCGATGCAAATTCATCAGACAAATTCATCGATAAATTTGGGTAATTTGGGTCCATCGTCATCAACAGCGATGGTTGGTGGTACAGGTGCTAGTACAAGTAGCGGTGGTGGCGCTGTAAGCCGTTCACATCATTCACATCGTAGTGAAAAATTAAAAAATCTTTCAGCATCAAATCAAGCGGCAATAAATCGTAAATCGTCAAAATTAGCTGCATTAACTGGTTCAGCATTTCCAAATAATTTTTTCCAAGATCAAGGACAAACTAAACAAGATATGGCACAAGAAGAATTGATGCTTTTTAATGTTGTACATCGTCAAATGGATGATAATATTGCTGGTGGCAGTGGTGAATATTGTGATCAAGAAACATTACATTTATTAGTATTTTTATTTATGCAATTTTTATCATATCCTGATCCACAACATCCAATCGATGATAAATCATTAAATCGTACACAGATTATTGTTTTGCGACATCTGAATACATTACTTGGTTATAGTATGTCGGAAAATATATTCTTATTAAGTGCATATGATCTTCGACGAAAATCAGTATTTTCTGCATTCATTTCTGCATTACCTGATGTTTTAGATTTAAATCTTTCGGTTGGTTCATTATTATTATCATTAATATTTCCAATATTATTATATTGTCCGGCTGAACATCATACTATTTATCTTAGTGATTTGGATCATTATCAATCAACATATTCACTTTGGTTATTATCAACAAATCTTCGTCGATCATGGCTAAATTCATTGATAATTATTTTGTATAAACATCAATATGCAACATCGAATATGAATGCAAAATTTATTCATCATTTAATACAAATTGTACAGAATACATTAGAATCAGCGCTGGAACATAAATGTAATCCAAATGCAGCAGCAGCCCGGCGAAGATCACGTGAACAACAAAAAGAATCAAATGTTGTTGCTGTTGGTGGTAAAAATCAACAACAACAAACAACAACAGCTACGATGACAACAATGATGGCAAATCAAATGGAAACAGAAACAACAACAGCAGTGATAAATCAAAATTATCAACAACAACAACAACAACAACAGGTGAAATCTATGGGATCCGATTCAAATGATGATACAATAACAACATTATCAGCTGCTAAAATGATATTAGCTGCTGAGCAACAACAACAATCGATAACAACAGGAACAGGTAAACAACAACAATCGATAGATTCGTCCATCACAACAAAAGATTCAAATGTTGTTAATCAAAAAGATGAACAGCAGCAACCTGATGAAGAATTAAATGTTATGTTAATGTTGATCGATAAAGCTAAAGAATTGGAACAACAAAAATATAAAGATAAACAACAGCCAACGATTAAAAAGGAGATTGTAAAAGAATTGGATGAAATTAAAGTGGAAAAAGTTGAAGTTTATACTGATCATTATCATCAACCACAACAACAACAACAACAACAACAATCGAAACCGATGAAAAAATCAATCAATAAAATACCGGATGAACAATCGATATCATCACCGCAACAATCGATAGTGATGGAAACTCAAACGCCACCACCGCCACTACCATTGGAAAGATTATTACCGGTTGGTGGTGAATTATGTGATGCAATTTGTACAAGTTTACAACGAAAACCATTATATCCATCAATGTTACAACAACAACAACAACAATCTTCTATGGATCAATCTAATGAACAACAAAAACCAGTAACAACAACAACAAATCAACCTTGTTGTTGTTGTTGTGCAGCAGCTACTGGTCAAGTTTGTTGTTTAAATTATCAACAAACATTGGATGCATTTCGTCAACTTCCACCACCACCACCTATTTGTAATCATTCAACTGAACGTTTATTACCGATAGGACCACGACCACATCATCATCATCATTCAAGATCATTAACTGGTGGTAGTAGATCGGTTGAAAGATCAACATCATCTGGTCCATTCAATTATTCGGGAAAAAAATCTGGTCGTAATCGTTATCTAATTCGACAACATACAACAATTGCAACAACAACAACAATGTTGGCAGATGAAAATCTAGATAAACGATTATTATCATCATCAAAATCAATGGATTCAATGGATCCATCATTATCATTATCATCATCAAAAGCACGATTAGTTATTGCAAAAATTCGTTCAGAACCAGAACCAGAATTGAAAAAATCACAGATAATTTTATCACCAACATCAAATTCATCAACACCACCGATGATGGCTAAAGAAATGATTGTTGTACAACAACAACAACAACAACAACAACAAGAATCTAGTCACGTGACAAAAACAATTATTAATCAAAAAATGCAAAAAAATATTTCACCATTAAAATCGGCATCAAGTCCTAATCTGAATGATGGTCCGATACAACAATCATCATCATCATCGCAACAACAACAACAACAACAATCAAAATCAATTCAACAACAACAACAACAGAAGCAACAAAGAATACCGCCAACACAAACACAAACACAACCATCATCACCAACAAAAATTGAATCACCAGCATCATTAGAATCATCTATAAGTATTAAAACAACATCATTAACATCAACATTAAAACCGATGGATAAGATTATTAAATCAACATCGACATCGACAACAACAACAACAACAAAATCATCAAAACAACAACAACAACAACAAAAGAAAAAGAAAACAAAGAATAAATCATCATCAGCAATAAAATCATTACAACAACAACAAACTAGTTCATTAGTATTTCCTAGTGTACAACAACAACAACAACAACAATCGGAAATTGATACAATATCACCGCATTCATTTTCAGCACCAGCATCAGCTCGTCCTACTCAACAACAACAACAACAAATGTCGGATACAATGATGACAGATTCGCAAACGCAACAACCGCAATCGCAATCGCAATCAACTAAAGAACATACTGGTCGTTCAAATGATTCAACAAATTCTGATCTTTCATATCATCAACAACAACAACAACAACAAAAACAACAATTTGAACTTTGTAATTGTTGTGATATGCCAATTGAAAAATTTGATGAACATGAACTTGGTCTTTGTTTAGTTGCATTGGCAACATTTGTACATCGTAATCCAACATTAGCAGCACCAACATTACCACAAATATTAAAATTAACATCACGTTATGCATTACGTTGTGTTTTTCCTTGGCAAATGGAAAGTAATATTCATCTACCAGGTAATACAGCAAGTATAGCCCGGCAATTTATTCGTTGTACCCTACATCAACTAAATTCCAATGGAATATTTCGTCAAATATTTCAAACACATTCAGGTGATATTATTATGTTTCGTTCAATAGCAATATCATTAGCTGATTTTGTTGAATTAAATCAAGTAACACCATTAAAAGAATTATTTGAAGCATTAACCGATGATAAACAACTGCCACCATTATCACAAATTCTTCTAACATTATCCAATGTAGCTACATATTTTGAATGTGTTTTTGTTGATTATAATGTAACACAAAGTTGTTCATTATCAACATTATCACCAATCATATCAAGTCAATATGGTGCAAATGTACCAGTTATGGGTGCATCAATTGTTGCAAATCAACCATGGTCAGATCTGATGACACCATTAGAAAATTATCTTCGACGATTATCATTCAATCTGATTGATATTGCACCAAATATTCATAATCTTGTACCATTAATGCGTGTATTATTAGCATTATTTAAAATACCTGGTATTGGTGCACATCGATCAATTCTGGATCCAGTTACAAAAATTCTTGCACATATATTTCAACATTCACCAATTTTATTGGAACATGTTCGTGATCTTTGTATACATTGTAATCGTGCTTATGTACGTGATCGTGATCGTTTCTGTATTGCTCGAACATTTGCACAAGAACTTGTACAGGCATTACGTTTTCGTACACAAGCACCAGATGAAAATATTTTTGCATTAGTACAATGGGCATTAGAAGATGCTGGTGGTTCATTACCATATTCAATTGCTGTACAATCATTGGAAAGAAATCAAAATAGACAGCTAGGATTGACCGGTATTACTGTTGAACTACCAACAACAAATGCAACCGAATGTTTAAGATGTTTTATACCAGAATTATTAGAATTTATTGGCGATCTTCATGCATTGGCAAAATTACGTAGTAATTTTCAAGGTACATCTATACATATAAATCAAGAAACATTAGGTGGAAATCTTAAAGCAGGTATATCACAATTTTTAGCATTAGAATTAACAAGATTAAGTGGTTCAGATGCAAAAGCTATTACAAAATATTTACCATGGTTATATTCATTACCATCAATACAAAATGGACCAAAAGAATTTTCTGAATGTATATCACATGTACGATTATTATCATGGATATTATTAGGTTCATTACAACATACTGCATTAATGAAATGTCATCCATCACAATCATCATTACTTGTATCGCAACCAATACCATTAGATGTTAGTAATCATGTTGCTGAACATATTCATGTAATATTGGCTGGTTTTGGTTCCGAATCAAAATCATCTGTTGTACATATGTCAGCATTATTTTATGCATTTTTACTTTGTCAATTATGGACTGTTTATTGTGAACAATTAGCATCACAAAATCCACCCGGTTCGGATGCAGCACATCAAAATATCCTGGTATTAACGGATTTTTGGACTAAAGTTACACCTGGAATTTTACAGATTATTAGCCATTCAATGACTGTATGTAAATTCTGTTTTTTTTTTGTCTTTTTTTTGTCTTGCTAATTTCTGGCTTTTTGTTGCTGCTTTTTTCCCCTGTTATGCTGCTTGGCTTTTTGTTTCCTATAGGAAATACCACAGGTATGTGTTGTACACAGGCTGGCTTTTCAAAAGCTTTATGGCAATTTTCTTGACAAAATTTTTATTTACAAAAAAACTTTTTCAATTTTTCCGAATATAGTTGGCCGATACCATTACATTACATTTTTTATCATTAATTGAAACATTAATGGAATGTAATTCGGAAATACTTGCAAGGGTATGTGTCTTTTTCCGAGTGATTTTTGGATTTTAACCAGTGTTTCTCTCTCTCTATTCACCAAACACAGCTACTACCATTATGGTTACCATTTTTTAATAGTTATCCTGGACAATTATCTGATCATGTATCAGCACGACTGAAAACATTGATAAGTTGGCCAGTACCAGCACAAACTAAAAATGATGCAATGATGTTATCCACTGTATTGATACGTTGGTTACAACGAATTCAAGCTCGGATGAGTCAAATTGAAATACAATCATCAACTGTTACACAATTTTATTGTGTTTAATTTGGTTTTTTTAATAGATTTTATTAATGTAAAAACAAAAAGTTAAAAAAAAATAATAATAATAAATTATGATTTATCAATTGAATTTAAAATTTCAGTTGCAGCCATTAAAAATGATTTAAATTTATAATCAGGATTTATATCATTTGGATTTTTAAATTTTGGTCTTTTTGCTTCAAGTTTTTCACAACGATCAGTATCGCTTATATTTTCACTAATACAAAGTGCATTGATAACATTTTGAAATATATCTTCAAGAAAATCCATTAAAAATTCACGTTCATGACGAAGACAATCAACATTGATTATGAATTGATTCATACATTCCATTGCATCAGTATAATCACTATAAAGGTATTAAAAGGAGAAAATTTTGTTAAATTCAAAATAATTTTTACCCAGAAATAAATTAACAACTTACCAACAAATATAGGAAATTTTTTCATTACCAATCGGTGCATCAACTAATGGCCATGAACGTTCAGCAAAACGATCTAAACATGTTATATTTAATCGATGACGATTTAAACATGGTGTTAGTGCCATAAGACGTTTTAATTTTTTCGCTGATTTTCTTTGTTGATTTGTTTGTTTCTTTTTACTATTACTGTTATTGTTTGAACGACAAAATGTTCGCATTATATGCCGCAATGAATATAAACTAATTTTAGCCATATTTTTATTATAACCATCAGAACATTGTTCATAATATTTTTCAACTTTACTTATTAAACGATTACATTCATCACAATAATTATTTAATTGTTCATTTGTTTCGGGAAATTTTCTACCATTCGGACCAAATGTAACAAAACGTTGCATAATCAAATCGGTTTGAAATTTTCTTTGTAAATTACATTGTTTTTGAATCGATGTTGAATTTTGCTGTGGAATTTTTGCCGATTGAACCAACAATGATGATCCAAAAACAACAAAGATGATCGATAATTGTAGAAAAATTCTATAATAATAATGTTGGCTAATCATTATTATCAATTTGAAAATTTCAATTTCTTCTTGCTTGCTAAATCGAAAATTGATCAATAATTAGATAGTTTTATCATTTAACACCAACCGACATACATTTTTCTGTCCTTTTTATATCATCTTATCATTTTTTTCTGCTGAATAAATTAAAGGATGATTTTTTTTCAAAGAAAAAACGCATCACATGAATTTATGTCATCAGACACATCATTTACGTATGTAAGAAAAATATTGCTCGAAGGGTTATTTTTCTCCTTTCTAGAATATCCCATTGGTTTTTTTCAAAATACAAATTTTTCAAGGTTAAATGATTTATTTTTTCACATGAATTTTTTTTTTTGAATTCTATATAATTTTTAACTGAAAAAAAATCTGACAAATTTGACATCAAATTGATGGAAATGACGACTGGTTTCGAGTGTTGTACTTGATTATCATTATTTTTTTATTGAGTAAAAAATGAATTATCCATCAAAAAATTTTTCAAAAGATTTTTATCAATTTTTTTTCCTTCTAAAAAAAAAGATTCACAAAGTGTTAAATGTGTTGGATGAATTGACGTAAACCATCATTAACCCTCCGCTATTCACGCAGCATTTCTCGCGTCGTTATCCATGTGGGGTCATTTTTGACCCCAACTTTGATCGCTTTTAAATTA
>ERZ500997.379-NODE-379-length-12443-cov-5.486358_pt1 | contig 12443 bp, 8 predicted proteins | sample MGYA00248826_ERZ500997 | MGnify/ENA primary metagenome ERZ500997 (study PRJEB25958, sample SAMN03398524) | human skin metagenome | study: EMG produced TPA metagenomics assembly of the Human Skin Microbiome Metagenome (human skin metagenome) data set.
ACGATTGAATTTCCTGATTATGATCCAAATGATTTAAGTCAACGTGAACAAATTGTTTTTGAAATTATTAAAAAATATGGTAATGGAATGTTTGGCATATCAAGAGAAGATATACATAATCATTTAAATCATATGAATCCTATTGATATTGATAATAGTATTTCATTTTTATTAGCTGAATTACTTATTTTCAATACTATTGATAATCATACATTTAAATCATATGATTAAAATCAAAATAATTGTAACATAATTTTTGTAATTTTTTTTATATATCTAAACTTGTTTGTCGATAATAAACATCAGGATCGATCCATCCTAATTCAGGTGTTGGTGCTTGTAATGAATTTGAACGATATTTATTTCGTTGTTCACTTCGAATAAAATATTGATTTATGGTTGATTCAGGATTAATTGCTTTCAGTACAGTTTCGAAAAGTTTCGGTGTTTTTGGACGTTCTTTTACAATAATAGGTTCAACAGAAATTTGTTCAACAACTTGAATATCGGCTATTTCGGACAGTTTTTCTGGTTGATTATCAATATTCAATGTTTTGGATGATGATTTTTGTTGTTGTTTTCGACGTAAAATTCTTTGTACTTTACGTTTTAAAACATTTTCATATTCCGGATAAAAACGTAATGTTTCCCAAAGATCTTGTTTTTTCAATGCAAACAATTGTGAATAACCACATGAACGAACATCAGCTGTACGTTTTGTTTGACCATGTAGATTAAGTATGGCAATTTCACCGAATACCGAACCTTCACCAAGTGTTACCAATAATCTTCGTGTTTCTGGATCAAATACTTGTATAGTACCTTTATTAACAATATACATTTCATGACCAACATCACCTTTTCTACAAATATAATCACCTGGAAGAAATAAAATTGGCTGTAATTTCAATACTAAATCTCTTAATACACTACGATTAATATTTTTAAATAAATCAACACGACTTAATGTATGTGAATGAATACATAATGTCAGATCTGTACGCATTTTCAATGGTAATACACGTATAATTTCTGTTTCATTTAATGTTTTCTGTAAATCCCAGGTAAATTTATACCAAAATCGTACACGTTTTTGTAGTTTGTTTGGTACGGATAATCTTGTCATATGTGCAGCAATTTTATTCAATGCATCAATATAATAATTTTGATTACGTGATGCATGTGCAACAATATCACGAATCTGACCGATAACCATTGCAAATACAAATACACCAAGCAACCATGCAATTAGCATATAAATTCTTTCGAATTCGGTTGTCGGTTTTGGAAGTCGACCACCGATCGATGTTGTTGTACGGAAGGCAAAATAAAAACAACGAAGATATGGATTTCCTAGAATTTTTTTTTGTGGAAAGATTCATCATTGAAAAACAAAGGGAAACAAAAACTCGAAACAAACCTTTATTGTTATAAGTCCATGGTGTACGGCCAAAACCAATCCATTCGGAAACACGATAATAAAGACATGCACCCAAATGTATAATATATAATTCATAGATTAATGTATGAATTATACGAAAAAGATATGGATTTCTTGTTGCTTTATCAATACGTTCAAAAAATTCCCAAAAATCAATAATACGAATCAGACGATTCAATCGCATTATAAGACTTGTATTGCCACCAGAATTCCATGAAACTAATATCGTAATCCAATCGATTGGTATCAGTGATGGAAAATCAATCAATCCGAATCTTTTGGAATGAAAATAATTTCGATGAGTACGGCCAATTTCATCGATCCAATTACCATTTTCAAGAAATTTCAATCTTGGTTTAAACCAACAACAATCGATTAAATAGATTAAATCGGCTAAAATTTTTACAATTATTGATCGCCATTGTTCATTAGGATTATCAGGAAATACTAAATTATATGGAATCATTAATGCATTATAGAAAAATGTAAACGAAACAATCAATAACCAAATAATGTAGATAAAACTTTGTGGTTCATAAACCGTTGAATATTTTAAACGTTGCCAAAAATTTTTATCAATTTTCAATTCATCATTATCATTATTTTTCCATTCATCACCAAACATTGATTCGAATAAAGCTGCAGATAATTTTCTATCATCATTCGTTTCATCATTCAAACTATCCGAATCATCATCATCATCCGATTTTGTTAGTTCATTTTTAGCATTCATTTCTTCGAATGTACGACGAACAAAATCACCACGATCATTAAATGCTTTAACCAGATGACGCATTCTTTCCGTTATCCATGTTGCATTTTGTATAAAATCTTTTGATTTATCATTTCGTCGACTACTACTATCATCACAACCACTATTAACAATTACAGGAATGGATGATCCTTTTTCAGGTAAAACCGAATCAATAATTTCAAATAAAAAATTTTGAACCAAGAACTTACTTTCAATATTTTGAAAAATTGAAATAGCATCATCATCATCACCATTGCCTGTTTCATAAGAATCATTTTTTTTCATCATCGATGATGATGATAAATAATAATGATGTTCATCTTCCATCGATACAGTTGTACGTTGTTTAGTTAATTTCAGATTCGATCGTCTTTTGTTCGTTGAATCGATTTGTTTGATTAATGGAGGTTTTGGCGATTCGCCAACCGATTGATTTTTATTCGAAATGTTTATCAAATTATTCGGTATCATATCCATTGACCAACGATATGATGGTGTTGAATAAATTTCAAAATAACGTTTTGCATCTTCAATTTCATCTTTATGTTTATCCGATGATGATGATGTGGATCGAACATTTGAAACAGTAATACTTTCATCATTATTATTATCATCTGATTGATATTCAGAATTTTTGGATAAATTTTGTTTTTGAAATTTTCTTTGTTTAAGATTTGGTGTTGATAATATTAAAACATCATCTGGATCATTATTATTTGGATTAAATCGATTGATTTTAGAATTGAATTCAGAATCATCAAAATCCATATTATCATTGTTATCTTGCTCAATCAACCGAGCAGCAGCATCAGCATCAGATTTGTCAAAATTTGAAACAAATTTCTTCGTAAACAATGATTCAACTTCATCATCATCGGTTGAATTTATTTCAGATTTTATGTTTTCTGATTCCATTTTCAGTTATCATTCGTGAATGATGATCGATAATAAAAAATGATGATTAAAACATTCAATTCATCACGAGAAAGCTTTTCGGTTTCCACCAAACTATCGATTCTATTTAGAATTTGGTGATTACTTTATTGGTTTGTAACCGAAAAAATGTTCATTATTATTGTTTCAGGTTCCATTTCACATTTAATGTAGTGGTAAATTACCCCAAACAAACAACCGACAGAACGACCGACACCAGTTGTCATGGTTGTTTGTTTTTTTAATCCGGGTGAAAGAAAAGAAAACGAAACGACAGAAAAAAAAACTAATTTAATTTAGCCCATCATTGTCATTGTCATCACGATAATAATGAAAATGAAAATGAAAATGACTACGGTAGATTTAATTGACAATCGCCTTAATAAACAAACACAGCAGAGAGACGTTTGTTTTGTTTTGTTGTTGTTGATCCCTTTTCAATCATGGGACAACAGGTCTTGTCAAACAACAAAATTTCCCTGAGTTCTTTCAAATAATAATTTCCTATGTAAACCAAGCCAAGAGAACATAGAAATTGATATTTTTATTTAATATCATTGACATTGTCAATTCGAACCGCGGTTCGAATCCCAAAATGAAATGAGGATAACGATAAACAAAGATTGGCTCACTCGCCTTTTTTTGTTAACCTTGTCCAAATCCAAAATCAAATAAAAGTTTGATTTGAATCACGAATTTCACTTTCATTTTATCCATCATTTCAAGTTTTGAATTTCAAAACTTAAAATTACCAAAAAAGAAGAAAATTATTCTTTTCAATGGAAAAAAACAAACATAATTCTCCATCCGGTTTTTGGACAAATATCAATGGTGTGTGTGTGTATGTAAAACACATATAACATGCTAATTTATCACATATAGAGATCCAATACATTTCGTCTTTTTTTTTGTTGTTGATACAATTCATTTGCCAAAGGATTTCCTGCTTTTGGTCATCATTCTATATAATGTTATGATCATTATGATTCTGGTATGCGTGTGAGCCAGAATTGCTGTTGTTGTTGTTGTTGGTAGAGGCACATTTTGCTACTACGTTTCAAAACTTTGTTTTTTCCCGTTTTTGGATCGACCAAATCATCATTATTTACATCAATTATTGATTAAAAAAAGAAAGAAAATATTCTGGATTTTTATAGAAAAAAAAGAATCAAACTTTTTTTCCAAAGATTTCCAAAGATTTTCCGAATAAAAATTTATATTCAGAATTTTGGCTTTTACATCGATACGAACATCGATTGGAAATAAAAATTATTCTCGATTTCTATCCATATGGTTTTCAAGGTTGGTTGGAATACAAAAATCAATTTTTATCAGAAATTTTTCAATTTCTTTCCGAAATTAGATATGGGAAATACCGACACAAAATTATCATATCGTCAAGCTGTTATTAATCTAACAACACGATCACAGCCAATCGAACCGGATGATGAATTTTGGTCACAATTTTGGCATGAAAATCATATCGATTCGATTGGTGATGTATTTGCATTATTAACTGCTCAAGAAATACGTCAATTACGTGATGAATCACCATCAAATCTATCAACATTATGTTATAAAGCTGTTGAACAATTAGTTAGAGTTACTGATACATTATGTAATACAGCTAGTCAACATCGTACAGTGCTTACTTGTTCGGCCTTATTGACAAGAATACTTCCATATCTTTTTGAAGATTCAGAATGGCGACAATTTTTTTGGACACAATTTCCAACAACACAAGAATCTATTGATGAAAATAATTTATTATCATCAACATCATCATATCATCATCAACGTAATCGGCCTTTAAAATCAGATTTATCTGGATGTGAAATTCTTAATCAACAAATTCCATTATCACATTCATTATTATTAGCAATTTCGGATTTATTATTTTGTCCAGATTTTACTGTTGCACCATTAGATTCGAAAGGTAATCGTTTCGGTGCACCGGATACACCACCCGAAGATTTACAATCAATCGATAGTTGTGAATATATTTGGGAAGCAGGTGTTGGTTGTTCAATTGCATCACCATCATCAACAACATATGATAATCATCGTACACAATTATTACGATTATTATTAACATGTTTTTCCGAATCAATGTATTGTTCGGCTGTACATGTTGGCCATCAACCAAATCGTTGGATACAATTTTTTACATCAATTGAAAATCGTCATGCATTACCATTATTTACATCATTATTGAATACAGTTTTTGCATATAATCCAAATAATTTTTTACCATTTAATCATCTAATATTTCAAGATTCAAAAGAACCATTAGTTGAAGTTTCATTACAAATATTGATTGTTATTTTGGATCATGATTTTTCCACACCAATATCATCATCAATTGAAGAAGCAAAAAAATCATCACCACTTGTTTCATCACAAGATAATCTATTTATTAATTATATAAGTCGTATACATCGTGAAGATGATTTTGAATTTATTTTGAAAGGTTTTACAAAACTTTTAAATAATCCATTACAACAATCATATCTACCAAATTCAATGAAAAAAATTAAATTTCATCAAGAATTATTGGTTTTATTTTGGAAAATATGTGATTATAATAAAAAATTTATGTATTATGTTCTGAAAACATGCGATGTATTGAAAATTTTAGTACCAATACTATATCATTTGAATGATGCTCGTGCAGATCGATCACGTGTTGGCCTGGTTCATATTGGTGTTTTTATCATACTGTTATTAAGTGGTGAACGTAATTTTGGTGTACGTTTAAATCGTCCATATCAAGCAATTGCACCAATGGATTTACCAATATTTTCCGGTACACATGCTGATCTTTTGGTGATTGTATTTCATAAATTAATCACAACTGGTCATCAACGTTTACAACCATTATTTGATTGTTTACTTACCATACTAGTGAATGTTAGTCCTTATCTAAAAACATTATCAATGGTTGCATCGGCAAAAATTCTTCATCTACTTGAAGCATTTTCCACTCCATGGTTTCTGTTCAGTAATCCAACTAATCATCATTTAGTATTTTTTTTATTAGAAATATTTAATAATATTATACAATATCAATTTGATGGTAATTCAAATTTAATCTATACAATTATACGTAAACGAAATGTATTTCATACATTAAGTAATTTACCAACTGATTATGGAACCATTCAACGATCATTAAATCAGGCAAAATTACAAACATTTAATTTGGCAACAACAACCACTACATCGACCGGACAAATGAAACGATTCAATAGACAACAATCAAATAAATCGATTAAAAATCAACAAGGAAGACCATTATCATTGATAGAATCATCATCATCATCAATAAATCGATCATCAGTAATTGATTATGATGATGATATAACACATTCACATCCATCAACACCAATTGATTGTAATAATGAAAATCGTGGTATATCATTATCATCATCGACACATCCAATTACGACAATGACATCATCATCACCAGTTGATCAATTAATGACTACTAATGAACAATCAAATTCACCAACACCATCATTATTGTCAACATCAACCAATCAAATGATGAATATAACATTAGCTGCTGTACCTAAATTGGAAAAAATGACCGAAAGAACACATCCTAATCCGAAAATAGATCAAGAAGATAATGAAGATCATGAACAATCATCATCAACAGCAGCAGCAGCAAATCGAACAAATTCACGAAGACCAAAATCAATGTCAAGGCAATCATCGACAGCATCGGATGATCATTCATCGGCTGGTTCATCATCGAGAGGATCAAAAGAACAGAAAAATATTGCACAAGATATTGGAAATTGGCATCCAACAACCGAATGGATTATTTCATGGAAACAAAAATTACCATTACAAACAATCATGAGAATGTTACAGGTATGTTGAGTGAATTTTTTGATGTAAATTAACCCTTTTTCCTTTGATGTTTTCATTAGGTTTTAGTACCACAAGTAGAAAAAATGTGTCTGGATAAAGGAATAACCGATGAAAATGAAATATTAAAATTTCTACAACATGGTACATTAGTAGGATTATTACCTGTTCCACATCCGATTTTAATACGAAAATATCAAACAAATATCGGTACAACAATATGGTTTCGAACATATATGTGGGGAATTATTTATCTAAGGAATAGTGATCCACCAATATGGTATGATACGGAAGTACGTTTGTTTGAAATACAGAAAAGTTGAACAACAAGCAACAAACGACAAATCTTAATTTTTTCTTGTTTGTTTTGAATTTGTTTTTTTTTCAATTATTTAATATGATTATCGAGTGACTCGTTTTATTGATTTCTTTTAAAAAAAATATGAAAATAAAATTGAATTTTTTTTGTTGAAAAATTCAAATTTGCTTACATGCTATATGAATAAACTTTGCTTGTTTGATCACGTGATTCTCATGCATGTGATTTTTTTTTGTGATTCTTTTATAAAAATTTTCAAGATTCCGTTTTTTGTCATTTACCATGAATGATTCTGTAGTAATTTTAGACGATGAAAATCCTTCGACATCATCACCATCCGGTAACCAAAGTTTTCATGTTCAAAAAATTCGTAAACGAAAACATGACGACGATAGCGGTGGACAAAAATTGAATAATAAAAAATCAATAAAACGATTCAATTATCAATTTACACCATGGTCACAAATCGATGAACTTATATCGGCACGTTTTTTCATTTATGATTCAATCTACCTTAGCAATACTAACAATGATAATTCATTTGAAATCGAATTCAATCAAGAAAATCAAATTTATAGCCGTAAATTTAATCTAGATTCAAAAGAACCCCATATTATTTTTGAACATTTACAATTAGCACGTGATTGTATTTGTGATTGGCAACAACGATGTACAAATTTACCAAACAGATCGGTAAATTTTATTATGCAACATTTAAAATCCATTGAATCAATGGTAAATATTTTGCTGGAAGAATTTCAATTGGAAATTGTTCAGAATAATATTGCTGGACATTCAAATTCTTCTATACTTTATAATCTTTATTCGATTGGTGTTATAAATTTTTGTAGTGTTTTAGCAACTTATTCGGATGAAATTAATAGTATACGTTGTTTGGCTAAAAATCTTAAATGTCCATTATGGATTGTACAATGTCGTCATGATTTGGCACATCCATGTTCGAATCCACCGTCAATGAAAACACTGAAAAATGCCATAACATTCGGCCTTCGATGGATGGATAATTATTTTTGGTCTTCAAACATTCACAATGAAATGCAATTTCGATCGATTGGTCCATTTCCAGTGTCGGATTATAATCGACCACAATATCTTCAATATCAAAATATGGAAAGAGAAAAAATTTATAATGATTGTTGGAATATTGTTCTTTCACCACAATGTACAACAAAACGTTCAACAAATCTATTGAAACCAATCGAATGTTATATGAATCATAATCCAAATTCATTTATCAATATTGTTGTACAGATTTTAATTACGGATGTATCGAAAATTTCCGAACAAATACGTGATACAAATTCATTTCGACCATTATTACTTAGACGTTGTAGTCGTTTATTTCATATAATATTTTCAAATGAACCTGAACATATGCTACTACTTTTATTGAATTTAATCATTGATTCAATATCAGATTATCAACAATTAGAACATCAAAATCAATCATCATCATCGTGTGTCCAAATTGGCTGTTTATGGCTTGAACAGATTTTCAAGATGATCGTATTGCCTGCAGAACAGAAACAAACTTCATTTGAAAAAAGTTTTCTCGCATTACCTGATACGAAAATTCTATTGTATGAAAATCAATTTTCATGGTATCGTTTATTTTATAAATTAATAAAATTATCACCAAATCAAATTTTAATGAGAATTGTAAAAATTTTCTATGAAAAATTATTCAATTATGAACATGATGAATATATAATATCATGGCAAAAATATCAACAAATTTTAAAATTAATGAAAATAACGATTGGTAATGACGAAATCAAAAATCAAAAGTCACAATCTCAAAATAATGATGATAATATTTTTACTGTTGATCAATTGAAAAGACAAATTGTTTCGAAAAATCATTCAATTTTGCCATCAACCGAAACAAATCCCGATTGGAATCGAGTATTTATTGGGGCTTGTTTGAATTTTTAAAACAGACATGCGCTATTCGAATATCTTGGATAAGATTCGAATAGAATGGATCGATCCTGGATGACTCATCACTGATATTCAATTTTTGTAATTTTTTTTGTGATTCCATTCTTTTTTTCGAAATGTAAATATCTTTTTTATAAAAAAAAACGAAACGAAAATAATAATAAAAATTGATTGTTTAATCAACGGGTTGAATTTTTTTTTTTTTTTGAATCATTCATCCATGACAATGTCAATTGTCTTGTTTTGTTTTTCATTTTCATTACTGTATGTAAAAGATGAACCGATAAATCATCAACTTAACGATAAAGTTATTTTCATCATCATCATCATCATTAATTTTTGTCTATCATCAATCAATTATCGAATGATTGTCATCATTCGGAAATTTTCATAATGATTTCATTTGTTGTTAAATAACAAAAAAAAACTTTGACACCCTACAAAAATTCGAACAAGTTATTTTCAATGGTCCATCAGTGTCTCTTTCGTTAGTTTCCATTTTCTGACCCATTTACCCAATTCATTACATTTTGTTTGTCTGTTTGTTTTGTTTTGTTTTGTTAGTTATTCATCATCTTCATTCCGGTTCGACTATATATACACTACACAAATTACGTCAGCAGACATTCTCATTATCTCTTATTATTTTGCTCTTAGAATGACGATGATGACAATGAATCATAAAGTAGTTTTTCTGATGATAATTGGTTTGTAAAGTGGAGATTTTTTTTCTCTTCTCTCATCAGAATGACTTTCACCTAATAAAATCATCAAATCGACTAGATCCAAGAAAAAAAAACGAAGTGAAATATGAATCCAGCTATATAGCCAGTTCGTATCGAATCCAATATCCTGCAGCAAAGAAAAAAAACCGCAGCTACAACCGTATTGCGGGTATTTGTTTGTTTTTATTGTGAAGAAATTCATAGTAGTGAAAACAAAACTCAGTGTTCAGTGTTTAGGATCCATCATTTTTCATCGACAATAACAACAACAACAACAACATAAACTTCAATCAATCAACAAGAACAGGAAAAAACAACAAGATAAATTGCAAATTTCCAAAAAAAAACTCTCGAAAGATTCCATAGAATCTCTTTGCAGGCTTATATTTGTTTATAAGATTTGGCTGGAACAAAATGGAAAAAATTTCCAATTTTCATGCCGTAAATATTCCATTGGCTTCAATAGATGAAGATGTTGATGATGATGGTGATAATGATGGTGATGGTGATAATGATAACACAAAATCAAAAGACATTAAAGATGAATGTTCTTCCACAAAACTAATGTTACGATCATCACGATCATACGAATCAAGTGAATGGAATTTTCATCATAATAATAATCATCATCATTATCAATCGATAAGTCCAATGAGTGATTTGAATACACCAACAACACCATTGACACATCATCATGTGACAAATATGACCGATACTGAAGATTTTGGCACTGATACTGGATTTTTTAGTTCAACATCATTATCATCATCAAAACGTTCTTCGATTGCTGATTTAGATATGATCAATACTAGTCTTCCATCATCCAGTTCTTCATCATCGAATAAGTTTTCAACAAATTTAACATCGATGAATAATTGTGCAGATCATGAAGATAATGAATTATTATTATGTTCAACACCTGATGTAAAGACCGAAGAATCGGATGAAATGACAATTTTTAAAATGACTGATGATGATGATTTTGATAATATTGATAATAATCGTGATCAAAATTCATTATCAACATCATTAGAAGATTTGGTCAATTCTTTTGATGAAAAAGTTAAAAGTTGTTTGAAAAATTATGATGAAAATGTTGATAAACTTGCACCAGTTCAGATGCGAACCATTGACGAAGTCATCCAGAATAGACCGTAAGTAAACCCTTAATCATAAAACTGATCGCTAAATAATTTTATTCATAGTGCTTGGTGGACATTAACCGGTAATTATGGTGGCATACTTCCAATCGATTGGGAAAAACTATCTCCTGATGATCAAATCATTGAATCGTTAAAAACAATTTCAGATAACGAATCCAATGAGAATGTCGATGATGGAGATTCGAAATTAAAAGAATTGATTGATTTATGTTTGGAAATCGATCATGGACAACAAAATTCAATTGAAACAGCCGAACAAGTTCTAAAAGAAATCGATGATATCATTACAGGAAAATCTATTCCAAATTCCAATTTGGATTTGAATTCTCAATACAGTTCTTCATCACGTTGTTCAAGATCATCATCGATCGCATCATTCGATTATGTACCGATAATTCTTCGTTCAGCATATTATCGATTTTCATTGGACAAATTGAAAACATTTTCATCGGATCAATTACAAGATTTATGCGAAGATCTGGAAGGAAAAACACAAAAACATTCACAAGAATTGATTAATCGTTTGGCTGAACGTGATGAACTTGAATATGAAAAAGAATTGAAAAGTGTTTTTCTTTCATTGTTGGTCAAAATTCAAAAACGTCGTAAAGATTTTTATAAAAAATATGGTAATAATCAACAACAAGCACAACGATATCGTAAACATCGTTATCTAACCACTGTAATACCTTATTGTAAAGATATGAAATTTACAAATAATATTCAAGCATTACAAACATTGATAAAAAGTAAGTGTTTACGAGATCGATTTGAATTAAATAAAAATTTTTTCATTTTAATATAGTTCTTAAAGCCATGTTGGATGATTCACCGGCTGTACCGGCTTTGTTGACCGATTATATCCTGAAATTTATTTGCCCAACAGATATGCAATCGAGTCATGAAAACGTTACAAAATCACCGTCTCATATTTCACAGTTGGCGACAAAGAAAAAAGAAAATGATTCGGGAAATTTTTCCCGATATTTTAATCAAACAATTCGTGCAGCATCTCGTAAATCATTTTCATTTCGTGATTCGGTTTTCGGTAATGTTTCTGCTACAACAAATACAATGATGGCACAGCAAGATCTAGTCAACAATAATGAAAACAACAGTCAATCAACAAAACTAAATAATGAAAATGATCTGGCATCCGTAGTTTCAGTTGCTTTAATCTAAGAGTTTAAATCTATATCAAAAGACTAAAAAATTTTAAAGAGTGCACTTGTTTTTTTTTGCAAAAGTTCCTTAAATTCACTTTTTTAAA
>ERZ500997.380-NODE-380-length-12442-cov-5.089206_pt1 | contig 12442 bp, 12 predicted proteins | sample MGYA00248826_ERZ500997 | MGnify/ENA primary metagenome ERZ500997 (study PRJEB25958, sample SAMN03398524) | human skin metagenome | study: EMG produced TPA metagenomics assembly of the Human Skin Microbiome Metagenome (human skin metagenome) data set.
TAAGTCGTCCATCATTTTTTTTTCTCTTTTTTAGATGTCAAATCAATGATGATGATGATAATTTTTCTTTTTTCGTTGATGGTCGATATGTAATATATCGCGTATGTCATTGTTATCATTGTCATCATTGACGATGACATTACATTCGAAATTCGAATGTACAAAAAAAAAATGATGGACGACTTATATCGATTAGGTCGATTGTTTCGGGTTTGTTCAAACAGTTTCGGTTAAATGAAAAAGGTTAAATTTTTTGTTTTGTTTTGTTTCACCCCCGAAACAACAACAACAAAAATATAATATTCCTTAACATGTTTTTTTTTCTGTTTTTTTTTGTTGTTTCGATTGTTTTGTTTTTCTGAATGACAATGAGAATAATTTATTCGGTTTTGGTTTCTGGGTTACGTGCATTGGCTTTAGTTTGCTCAATTAAAAAAAAAAAAAGTTTATCATTTTCATCCGTTAGCCGACGAAATGGTTTTTCACCATTTATCCACCATGTGTGTGTGTGTGTTTGCATCAATCGATTATCTAAATTAACTGAAAAAAATTTTTATCATCCAATTTTGCTCAAACGATGTCTGTGTTTATTTCGATTTGGATAACACGAAAGAAAAGAAACGAGCAAGAAAGAAAAAAATTCGGCCATATTTAATCAACAAGAAGAAGATAGATAGAAAGAAAGAAAACCAACCAATCAATCAATCAATCAATGAAATCTAATCAAAAGCAAAAAATAATAAACAAAAAAATCCAATTTTTTTTGTTCTGTTTCAAAATAATCTCACCATTAGACGATAATTTCTTCTTTTCTTCTTTTTCTGGGATAAAATTCAATTTAGCCAGTTTTCAAAATGAATTTCCAAAATGCGCATGCGTCAATCGAACATTCAAAAAACGTTCGAATTTTAGAATTATATATGGACCAGACCAAAGCGAATTTATGGGAAAAATTTTTTCAATTTTAAAATTTTTAATTTTGTTTTTAATTTTATTATCATTATCATCATCATTGAGAAAACAAAAAAATGTCGAAATAACAAAATACAATTATCGAATTTTTGAATAACCAAAAAAAAGAAAAAATAAGATCAATAAGTGACCAAAGAAAATTCGGTAGGCTGTTTTTTTGTTTTGTTTCTTCTTCTTCATTGAACAACATTAACATTGAGAAAAAGGCATCTTTTTCTTAATCATCAATCATTTTAGGTGAATTGTTGAGGTGTGTGTGTGTGTGTGTTTTGGGTGAAAAAAGACTAGAAAAACAATAACTTTATGACTGAATAATTGTTTGTTACATAAATATTTTTTTTTGCTGTTGTTGTTTTCATATAAAAAAATATATAAGGCATGTTGTATCCAGGATTCATCATTGGACTAGAATATTCTTTTATAATAGGCTTCCATTTTCGTGACAATTTTTTTTTCTTAAATATTCGAATGACGATGTGTGAGATGTGATGAAAAATGAAGGTGATTCTGTGTGTGTTTGTGTGTGTGATGAGAAAATATTTTTCATTTTTAAGTTTTCATTGTTTTTCAGAATTAATTAGATTAATTAATTGAAAAATATCACAGTAAAAACAGAACAATGAACGTTGCAATAATGATAATGATGGTGACTTTAAATTGATTTTTCGTGGTTTGTCTTGAAGTGTGTGTGTGTTGAATTTTTTTGTTTAAATAAAAATTTGAAAAAATGCACAGGTTTCACAATGTACAAACATCAGAAAAAAAATCGATTCTTGAAATGTGTTGGTGTTTTTGAAAACTTGAAAAAAAATTTCTGAATCGATCCAACAGCGAAAAAAATGAACATAGACAAAAACCAAATGCAAAATACTTGGACATCTTCCTCACTCTCTCTCTTGTTTGAGATTCAGAGAAAGTACACAATAATAATTCGAGACAGAAAGAAAGTGAAGAAAATAAAAAAAATTCAAAAGTCAATTATAAATCTTGATAAATGAAAGAATTCTGTTTAAGTAATTCTGTTGATTGTTGATTGAAAATTCTCTAATATCGAGGAATCTGATTTGCTTGATTCAGAAGAGGAAAATAAACTGCAAAAAAAACAAAAGATATTGGTCATTAGTGATAAAATAAGCTGTCTCCAACATAATGAATTGAAAAAAAACTTACAAGATAAAGGAACCAATGGTTGTGGCATTGCAAATGCTTGATGTTGTGGATACTGTAAATGCTGTGGTTGTTGATGATAATGATGATGATGATTATTAGCTGCCGCAGCATATGCAGCTGCCGCTGCTGCCGTTGAATTTGGATGCGTCAATGATAATGGTGCTATTTGATGGTGGCCAATATTATGATGATGAAATAATGATGGTGTACCATTCTTATCCAATGCTGTTCGTTTTGTCATTGGATATGCACCGCTTATTTGCTGTTGGATTGGAAAAAGAAAAATAATAAAATAATAATGACAATTAGAAAAATGGATTAAAAAATTAAATAAAATTTTTTGAAAAATGAGACCATTAATAATTCATCATTTGATTCACGTGTACGTTTACGTCCAGTATTAGCAACAGCAGCTACAGCTGCAATATTAGCTACAGCCGCCGCAGCAGCAGCAGAATGATTGATTGTTGAAGCATTAACATCGGTCGTCAATACATGTGTCGGCGATGGCTTTATTAATCAGACAAAACATAAACATCGAAATAAAAAAAAAAAAGATTCGTCCATCCGCCGTCGAAAGCCATACAAATCATTATTCAAAGCATTTACAAAGCAATTTTTTTTCAAAACAATAATAAGGTGAATCCAAAGAAATTTTTTTTTTTGTTTGTTTCAGACGAAGGTTTCATATATCATTCGATGAATAATCATGAAATTAAAAAAATGAAAAAGAAAAAATAGATCAAAATTAATTTCATTTGATTCAGGAATAAGTTTTGATTTTAGTTATTTTTCAATGACACCGATAAATTCGTACCTCGAGCGAAGCAGTATTATTAGTTGCCGTACCATTCTGTGAATCAACACCACTACCACCATTAACACCGGAAGAAGTTGAAGCGGCTGCTGCACAAGCAGCAGCAGCAGCCGCAGCAGCACGAATTTTATTTGCATTCACATTATTCATTGTAATCATATGATTATTATTATTTGATGAAGATGATGTTGTTGCTGTTGTCGTTGGTGTCGAAATTTGTTGTTGTTGTTGTTGTTGAGGTGGTGGTGGCGGTGATGTTAACGAACCATATGATCCAAATTGATCGGGTGCCATCAACATAGCAGCGGCAGCAGCAGCAGCCGCAGCTGGTGTTGTCGTATAAGCTCCATAAGCAGCAGATGAAGCGGCAGCTATTGCGGATAAATTTGACAGATAAGGATTCGGTGCCTAAGATGAATCAAAAAAAAATGGCCATTGTTGAATTTAAAAAAAATCAATACAAATTGATAATGGTAAATGGAGTGAATAGTAATAGTGATTATTCTATTATAACACTAAAATCAATCATAAAAGTCAAGAATATTCATTCACCAGGCAAACATTCTACAGACATTCTACAGCTTACCTTTGCTGATAAAGTACAATTAGGTATTATCAATGAACCATTCAATTGTGAAGCATTTGTAAAAGCAGCCATTGGATTATTATTATTATTAATATTAGCGGCAGAGCCATTGATCATCAATGATGATGAAATATTATTATGAGGAACGGGTATTGTTGTTGAAAATGGTTGCGGATGTTGTTGTTGTTGTTGATTGAAAAGATTTGTTCTTTGATATGCATTCAACAGGTTAGATGATGCAATCGAACCAACCTAACCAATGCATTATATTATTGTTATGGATTTTGACAAAAAACATGCAAAAAAGAAAAAAAAAGTAAAGAAAATAACATGAAAGAATCATAAGAAAACATCACCATTATCATGATTTGTAGAATTTAGCTTTGAAATGAAAATTAGAAAGCAAGCAAGCAAGCAAATTTATTGATTTCTTTCATTTCATAGAATTTAAATCAAAATAAACATTTGAAAAGTGGTTTATTTTGGTAAGAATTCAACAACAACAAAAAAAATTCTTTGCCAATAGTTTTCAAACCTTTTTTTTTGTTTGCATTATTTGGATTATTTGAAAGAAAATAAATATTTTTAAAAAGTGATGCAAAATTTAAAACGAAAAAAGAGCAAAAAGCAATGATTAATTAAAGACAGGAAAAAAATCATTCTTGAAAATAAAAACCTATATATATCGAGCATTCAAATTCATGCAATCCAAAAAAAATGATGTTTGCAAAGTCATTTTATGTCAGTTCAGTTCAGTTTATTTATTTATTTTGTTTGGATGGTAATTAATTTTCATGCACAAATGTTGTCATCTTGATGTCAAATGTATTTATTATATACTCAAAACTAATGATGATAACCATCAAACAGATGAAGATCATCTTAGTGTTATGTATATTTAAAGCGGTAAAGCAATTTTAAGGGAAATTCTTCTTCTTTTTTAAAAAAAACTTGACTAACGTAATCGGATCGTTAACGCGAGAATAAATAAATAACCCCAAAAGAACTGGAAGAAAAACGATTCAAATTCTTAACAACAACAACAACATAAATATTTTGTTTTGTTTGTTTTTTTTTGTAGAATTTTAAAACGACTACGAAACAAAATAAAAAAAAGGAGAAAAAAAACAACTTACCATTGGTAATTGACCAGTAAGAACTGTTTGAAATGGCACTTGATGATGTAATAAGGCATTTTTTAAGGCCAAATGATTTTTACCATTAATTATTAATTGTTCTTTTAAATGTTTAGGTGGATGAAAATATTTACATGGTGGTTTTTCACGATTACATCGTCCCTTATTATTTAATAAAAATGTGGATCAAATTAATTAATCAATTGGAAGAAAATTTCAGAAAAGAAAAAAAAAATCTCAAATCCTTACCTTTATCGAATCATAACAGGCAATAACACGTCCATTTTGTATTTCAACATTCGTACCTGGATGTGCAAATTTACATTCCGAATCTGAACGTGTACATTTATTTCGTTGAAATTCACGACAAACTTCTAATTGTAACCAACGTGAATCTTTTACATTTAACAATGGATTTACATGTAATGACATGATTGATTTTGATTATTGGAAGAATTTAATGAAAAATTGTTTGTCGATCAAAATGTACACAGTAAATTGGAGGGGAAATGCACACAAAAATCACAATGGTGTTAAAACACACACAGATCACACACAAAAACACACCGTTGATTTCGGACGAATTCGGAAGAAAAAAAGAAAAAAGTAAAAAAAAAATTCTTTTAAATTTTTCAACAAAAACAAAATTCATGAAAAGAAATTCTTAATTTGCGGTAGCGATTAGATGTGTGTGTGTGTGTGTCTAGATGGATGATAGCAATCTTTGTGTGAGTGCGATGATTGAAAAAATCTTTTTCTTTGATGCTTCAAAAACAATTTAACTTTCTTTGGACAGGCTTTAAAACAAGGCAATCAAGTAGGCAATCAGCAGCAGCAGCGGCAGCAATAGCAAAATTGTTTCAAAGCAAAAAAAGTAGCGGTTCTTCTTCGTCGTTTTTTTTGGCTTGCTGAATGATTGTTGTTGATGTTGATTTTTCAAAAAAAAAATTCTTGTCTGTTTTTTTTTCACCGATTTTCGCCCCAAACAAAATCAGAGAATTGAATTTCGATTCTTGTTGTTGATGATGATGATGATGATTATGATGAACATTGATGATTGATGTATTAAATAATTATTCAAGTTTTTTATTTGGTGCAACAGCAGAAAAATAAAACGAAGCAATAAAAACGATTCTTATTTTTTTTCAACGATTTGTAAATAAATATATTTTTTAACACAGCAATTATTCTAGCAATATAGGCAAAGTTGTTGTTGTTGTTTGATGTTGTTTATAGGCAAGAATTATAGGCAATAATAATAGTGATAATGATAAAAATTAGGCAAGACACACATTACTAGATTTTTTTTTAGTTTTTCGAGGGGATGCAAGAATCAATTCACAATTTACGATTTCAGCATAACAATCAGCAAGTAGCAGCAGCAGGCGAAATTGGTGATAAAGAATTTAAAATGTGATAATTTTGCAGTTTGAATGAAAAGAAAAAAGAAAAGGAAGAAAAATTATTTAAAATTTTCTGTTATTTTTTTTCTTTTTACATTAAAAATGAAATTTTGAAAGAAAAAAAAATTTTTTTTGGCAAGAATTTCGAAGAAAAAAAAATTGATAAATGATTCGAATCTTTTTGGTTGTTTCGAATGTTTTTTTTTTGGTTCGATTTGCGCAAACGCAAAACGAATCGAATCTTTTATATTTTTCGAATGCGAGATTCGTGTTTGTGACGATTAACCAAACCAAAATGAAAAAACAGAATTTAAAATGAAAAATTTTAAAATTTTTGTTTAGATTTTCTTTCGTTAATCTTAACTGTGGATGAAGAAAAATTCTTCAACTTTTCCTATCGTTTGACGTGAGTTAGTGTCGTTGTTGTTGTTATTTTTGGCAAACATCATCGACATCAACAAAGTTTATGTTTTTGAAAATGATCTTTTTTTTTGTTGATGCAAATGTTTGTATATTGGAATTGTACTGAGTGAATGTTTTGTGCGTATACAACACACAATTTGACAGGCGAAAATTTTTTTTTTTGGTGAAATAATAAACATATTTCAACCAGCCCAGAACAACAAAAAAAAACGAGCAGCAAAAAAAATGTTTGCCATTTGTATACAAACCAAAATATATAAATCTCCGAACTAATTATAAAACACACCCAACCAAACAAACCAAAAAAAATTTTCACATGTTAAACGAATCATCAAATGTAACAAGAAAGAAAGAAAAGCTTCAAAGAATATTGGAGCTCTGTGGATAATGGTAATGTTCAAAATGTTTGTTTATATTCATCATCCATAATAATAATAATAATCGTTTGTTGTTGTAGATTATCATCGATATGATCATGATGATGATGGCCCGGGTGTATATTTAGATTTTCATTTTTATTTATTTTGCACTTATTATAGATTCCTCTATTTTTCAAGAAAAAGAAGATATTAAAGATATTAAAGAAGACTACTCAGCATATTTCTGGTTATCTGGTAAGATGATGATGATGATCTTGACAACACAGGATAACCACCATCACCACCGCCTATCAATTAAATCAAACTAAACACTTTTTTCTTGTTATAATTTTTGTGTTTGGATAATGAAGAAGAAAAAATGGAAAATTTCCTAATTTGTTTTTAAGGTCGGAAATCAATGTGGGGAAAAAAGAATCGAACCTAATGGAAAAACAACAAAAAACAGAATGACGATTCAGTTCAGTCAATCGAATCTTCAGATCGATTCGATCCATTATTTGGTTTTTGTTAATTGACATCGATTGATCGATTGATTGGCAAAAAAAATCAATATTTTTCCAGAAAAGAATGTTTTCTTTTCCATTTTGGAACATATGTCCTTCTTCCATTTATTTGTGGTTGTTTTTATCATTGTCGTCATGGTATTTTTATTTCTTTTTTTTTTGTTGAAAAAGGTTTTCTTCTCTTCTAATAAGTGGAAAAAAATAAAAGCAGCCATATCAAGAATGAATGAAAAAAAAATAACGACAGCCAATTTTAGCCAAAAAAGATGAAAAAAAGCCATGCCAAAATTCAAAAAAACAAAAATAATCGATTGTATCGATTATCATCAATCTTACCCTTCGGTCAATCAGAGTGTACAAAAACAAAAGGCACTTTGAACTTTTGATTTTTTGATATCCGGTGTTGTTGATATTTTAGCAAACTATCATCGTCATTATTGGAAGCAAAATGTTTCACCGATATACGTGTTACAAAGTTGAAAACTCGAAAATTTACAGCTGTGCAATTGAGCAATATCACACAAAAACAGCAAAAACAGAAAAAAACGATGTAAAGACACAAGAATTGCAATAATTATCACATCAAGAAGAACAAGAATGTTCTATCTAAAACGTTCATAAATTCTGTTAAATGATGATTCTTTTTTTAACACTTTGCACCAACAACAAAATCATTTATTATCATCATCAATATCATATGGGTAAATTTTTTCTCAATGAAATTCAATTAATATCAACCAAATGGTGATGAACGATTAACCAACAACGAACGAACGAACGAACGATGTTGTGTTTGTTTTTTTCATTTCAAAAAATTTATTATTATTTTCATTGATTGCTCGTTGTTGTTGTTGTTGTTGTTGTCATTGATGATACTCAAAACAGCCAGAAAAAAAATATGGTTTTTTTCTAGGTTGAAAGATATCTTTGGTATCCTGGTATCCTGTGTGTGTATGTGGTTGGTGTTAGCAGTGTGTTTTGGGTTTGCTGTGTATTTTATTGTTGTATGGTTTTGGTGGTTGGTTAGATTTATCGTCGTCGTCGTTGTTGTCGATCATTATTATTATTATTATTGCACGTTGTCGTCATCGTCATTGTCGTATCCAACCACCAAAAAAAAAAGAAATCAAATAACAAACATTTTTTGGTTGCCAGTATGTTCAGTGCGTTGTTTGTTTGGTGGAGATATCCTATTATTATCAGTGTAATGTACACACACAGTTATTTTTTGTGTCATATGGTTACCAAAGAAAATGTTGTTGTTGTTGTTGATGATGATCATCATGATTTTCATTTTTGTTTGTTTTTTCTCAGTGTGTGTATGCTATTCTGGGTTTTTTTTATATAGAAAATTGCCGTGTACACCGTAGGAGTAGCATAGGAAATTTAAAAAAAAAAATTGAAAGAATCCTCCCTATTAGTGTGTGTGTGTGTGTGGGAATCGATCCAGGAAAAGAATCGAATGGAAGAAAAAACCACCAGAATTTGGTTTTTTTTCATTGGCCAAATATTGAGCCAGTTATATGCGCGGCATAAAGAAAGAAATGAATATTCCTGATTCGATCAGAAATTTGAAGTGGACGGGAAAAATATCGTGTGAGAGGAAGAACAGGAGAAGAAATTGAGATCGACAAATAGAGTAACCGGGTGTGTAATCAGATCATATGTGAGTGTGTCTGTATCCAATGACAACGAAAATATTTTTTCCCATTTTTTTCACATTCAGGAAATAAATGTTTCAGACAAACAAAACAGAAAAAAATTCCTGAATCTTTTTTGAATGTCATTTTGGTCAATTTTGTTGTTATTATTAGAAACAGAATATTCTTTTCGAGAGAGGGGGAGTGTAGTGGGAAAAAACCAAGGGAACGACGTTTTTTTTACTTTTAAAAATATTTTATTACTTTTTTACTTTACAAAAAAAAAAATAAATTTTTTTTACAATTTACATTGGTTAATCCATATTATTATTATTATTGTTGTAATGTTGTAATCGTTAATGGTGGTAATGTTGATGATGATGGTATTATACTTGTTGATTTTTTTATCACTTCCATCCATTTATTAAATGAATATTCACTTTCGGCACGAAAAAAATAAACATGTTTCTTAAATTGTAATTTAAAAACATAATTTTTACTCATATTATCAGCATCTAATGGTATTGATACTGTATAACCGATTACAGGTAAACTTGCTAATGGATAATTATCCTGTATGGTGAACAAAAAAGTAATTAAAAAATTCAATGTTTTTCCATCATCATCATCATCAATACTATACAAATGGTCAAACTTACCTCGGCCGTTTTATAAAAAAACAGACAAAAATGTGTAAATTCTACCCAAAGTTTTTGCCAACCACTACTATTTTTAAATTTTCTTAACAAATAACCACTAAATGATACTGTTAATGCATATCGATAATCAAAATTTGTTATCGTACAATTACGTTGCCAACAAACATGTATAATTGTATTTGAACGTGATTGTTGTTGTTGTTGTTGTATGTTATCGATACCAAATTGTTGTTGTTGATTATCATTACCATTACCATTACCGTTATTCATCGTTGAAATTGCCGTATCGGTGGCGGTGGACGTACCATTTAAATTTTTCCAATGTTCATTCAATGCTGAATCAATTTTATCCAATAAATCATTTGATGGTAATGATTGATTTGTTAACATTAACGAATTATTATTGTTTTGTTGTTGTTGTTGTTGTGCAATTGCCGATTCTTTGATTGCTCGTATCCATGATTGGCGGTCAGATTCCGTGCTTGAAAAACAAAATTGAAAAGTTTTTAGCTGTGGAAAAGGTTTTTCGGTTGTTACTATAAACATACCTGGCAGCTAAAATAAGTATTTTATTACCAACATAAATAGTAAAACAATATGTTTGACCAAATTTCTGTTCAGTTTCTTCAACAAAAACATTATATAATGAAAAATAGCCATGAATTTTAAATTGAAAATTTATATATGTTGTACGACTAGCATAGATTAATAGATCGGAAAACTGTGTTTTTTTTGGGGGGGGAAAACAAAGTTATTTGTTGAAATTTTAAAATGAAAAATCGAAAACAAACCAGAAAAAATAGACGTTGTTGAAATCCTTTTTTGGATAATTTCATCAAACATCCTTCCCGTATAAATCTCTGTTCGAGGAAAAGGAAGAAAGACATTACGCAAAATCGATCGAATCAATCATTAATTATTACCCTTCCCGATTGAACAATATTAACAAAACCGGCAATATCTCTTTGTAATTCGATCAATATGACTAAATTTATCTATGAGAATACGGAGAGTGGCGAAAAAATGTGGCAAAAAATCATTGAATTTTTTCAATTTTTCCATCAGAAAAAAAACATACCAATGAATCCAGTGTATTTGAATATTCATGATTGAAATTATTAAGCTGTTCAACAAGGCCTATTGGTAAAAATGACAATATTATCAAGGGATTTTTAAGCAAGCAAAAAATCGCTTACGTTTTAAATTTAAATAATCACAATGATTTGCGCAATAACAATCGATTAGTTCTGTGGAAAAGGATAAAGAAACATTAAGAATGATAAATATTTGTTGTTTTGTTTGTTGCTTACTTTGAATAATTTTAGCATAAAATATTAGATGAAATGCCGGTTTCAATAGAAATGATGTATATGGTAGATAGCAACCTTTTTTTGTTTCAAATTCACGACAAATTTGTTCAAAATCTTTATTTGTACAAAAATTCTGATTAATACGTTCCATTATGAATGGTAAACGTTCGATTATTTGTTCATAATGCTTTTGGAAGATAAAAATTCATTGATTATCGATTGAATCATCAAAGATTAACCAGAAAAACTTACCGACATCCATTTAAGAATTTCATTCAAAACAGTACTTAGTGGTGGCAATGAATCGAATCCATTCTTGTCCCTTTTATTTTGGTTTGATTGAATAAGAATTTGACTGACTGAAAAACAAAAACAAAACTTACCAGATAAAAAGTAAATATTCAACATCGTGTAAAAATTTTTCATGAAAATCAATCAATGGTTCGGATACATTTAATAATAATGATAACATTTCGGCTGAACGTGATGGTTCTTTTGATACATCGTTTCGAAACCACTGGGAAAAAATTTCATTAAAATTTTTTTTTTCAATTCGATTCACACTTGAAATACACTTACATCACGCATTGATTCTAAATCTTTAAGAAAAGTTCGTTCGGACATTACCAGATCACGAAATACATAATAATCTTGATTCATACGACGTTTCTACAGAGATTTCGTACAAAATGGTTGAAAATTATTTTCGGTAAACAGACAAAAACTTACAAATCCACGAAATTCTAACGTAGAATTCAGATTAACCGTTGAAAGATTTAATGTTTGATGAAATGAATCGATAAATGATTGTTGCTGTTGTTGATCATCATCTTGAACATTGAGAAATACTTTTGTTGTTTCGGTTGAAAATACAAACAAAAAAATTAGTGCTTCAAAATTATTCAACAAGGAAATTTTATCACCCGGAAAACAAACATTGACAGACAGACAGATTTTAGAGCAGGAAAAAAGCAAAGTTTTATTTTAAAAGAACAGAATAAAATTATTATTGAAAATTAGTTTTTACAAATCAAAAAGTTTTCAAATTTGGTTAATGAAAGTGAAATAAAGAGAGATCAAAGAACACAGGAAAAGTACAGGGTGTGAGATTTTCTTTCTGGTTTAAAATAATTTAAATGAATTTAGATAGGAATCAAGTATGTGATCTTGAATCGAACGATTATCACCGGTTTTTGACTTTGTTGCTGCTGTTGTTGATGACGATTGTCGATCATAATAATCATCAATATTTAATTGAAAATTATATTGTTTAAAATCTAATTTAAAACTTTCTAATAAATTATTTAATAATATATTTATCGATATATCGCTATCATCTTTTATAAATAATAATTTTTTTGTTTGATTATGAAATAATAAATATAAATGATTTTGTAATTGAAAATTATCCTGTAAAAATTTCCATAATGGATCATCAATACT
>ERZ500997.381-NODE-381-length-12435-cov-5.977060_pt1 | contig 12435 bp, 10 predicted proteins | sample MGYA00248826_ERZ500997 | MGnify/ENA primary metagenome ERZ500997 (study PRJEB25958, sample SAMN03398524) | human skin metagenome | study: EMG produced TPA metagenomics assembly of the Human Skin Microbiome Metagenome (human skin metagenome) data set.
CATCGATAATATTGATGATGATGATGAATGAATTTGTTTATCGATCGATCGATCTATTCGATCTTTGATTGGTTTTTATTTAATGGAAACAAAAAGAAGAAAATTGATGATCTAACGGTGTTTTTTGTTGTAAATATCTCCTGTGTATGTTTTGTTTAGTTTGTTTGTTTTTTGTGTTAAAATAACAAAAACAAACAAACATCACAGAAAAATCATCAGTCAAACACATACACAGAGAGAATATGAAGTTAAGTTTTCCATAATCATCGCGTCTGATATGATGATGATAATAATTCTGGCTTTGAAGCCAATTCCTTCGGGCAATTTCAATTCGCTCAGTATGTGTGTGTGTGTGTACGTTTGTCATTTTCATTGTGATTGATAATCGATTATGGTTTCTATATGAGAGATTAACAGGCCAAAAAACTTTTCGACATTTTTTTGGTTTCTCCTCGAATCTACTTTTTCGCACACACCAATATGATTTATATTACATCATCATCATCGATGGAAACCCGAAAAAAAACCAAAAAAACAGTGATGCTACATCATGAAAAACTCTTGGGACCGGTGATTTTTTATCCTGATGATGATTTTGTTCGATTCTCTGGGTTTTTCTTCCCAAATAAAATGTCAATCGACATTGAAAACCGCAAAAAGAGAAAAAACGAAACGAAAAACACCAGAAATTCAATTGAAATTTGAAAACAAAAAATTAAATTTTTAAAAAAACCTAAACAACGACAACGAAAAAAAAAATGATTTCAATTTCCGTAACAAATTTATTTTAAAAAAATGAAATGAAATTTTTCGTTCCACGAACCAAACCTAATGCCGGGTTTTTGGTTTCACAATGTTTGTTTGTTTGTTTGTTTGTTGATTTGATCTCTGTGAAATGAATATTGAATTTTTTTTTTAAATTTCATTTTCGCTTTTTGCAAAAAAATTTTTCGCTATCGATCAATCATTCTGGGTGATGTTTTTTTTGGGAAATTTTTTTTTCGATTGCCTGGTTGAAACAAACATCAACCGAATCTTTTTTGGGGAAAATTCCTCGTTTTTTCCCTTCCAAGCAATCCATTTTCCTGGTTCTCTGGTTGTTTATTTTCCCGAAAACTTTTTTTTTTGGCCAAGGAATTTTCCCTTTTTTATTTCTGCTGATTCAAAAACCGATCAACGAAAGAAAAAAAATCCATTTTATTTCCATTTTCGAATCGGAATATTCTCTTTTCTCTTTCCTTTCCATTTCATCGTCGAATGTAAATTGAAATTTATTGAAATCGACTATTTCCACTTAAATAACTAACAAAGTCAATTCATTTATCTAAAAATGGTTTCACACTTTATTATTCATTACATTATTTGTTTGTTTGTTGTTGTTGTTGTTGTTGTTGAAAAAAAGCAATAAATAAATAATTGATTGATTCGACAATGAAATGCAATGCAATTTATTGCTGATATTATTTTTATTTTATTGTTTTTATTTCCTTTCCCCTCTCTCTCTCTCTTTGGCTATAAACATCAATAATAATCATCATCAGTATCATCAAATAAAAGATATTCTCAAAAAAAAGGTAAAAACAAAAGAGGGAAACTTTTCGCTTATTTTTCCAGGGAAATTTATCACAATCCAGCTGAAACAAAAGCAAAAAACTATTACATCAGTGGCCACCTCATGAGAAATGAATGTACACTACTACCACCACCAACACCAAACAGCAATAATAAATTGTCTAAAATGAACAGGACAAAATTTTTGCTTTTTTTGCTGGATCATATTTGACACGTGTGTGTGTATATGATAAAGATAATGATAATGTACCATTTTTTTTTTGATCCAAACACACACACATACAAAACCGCCTATGGATTTTACCACACACACACACATATTGTTTGTTTGTAATATAATATTTTTCGTTTAGTTGGGATTATTATTATATCAGGCTAAAATCGATATTACAAATCATATAAATAATATTATCTAAATCTTTCTTCTCATTGCCAAACGAAAAACAAAAAACCGAACAAAACTTATGGTGGTTTATGGGGACACCGTTGGTGTTTATGTAAACATCATATTTATATGAAAAAAATAAAACATTGAACAACAACAACCGTCAAGGTTTTTTTTCTTTCATTCGGTTATTCTGTTAAATTGTTGTTGTTTGGAGAAAAATAAACAACAACAACAACAACATTGACAAAGCTTAATTATTAATTTTTATTGGTTTTTTGTTTCTGTCAAAAAAAAAAACTACAAAACTAGAATGTGTGACATACGTCGGATATTGATCCATTTTTTTTCTGTTTGTTTTTGTTCCAGAAAAAATTAATATTATTATGGCGCAATAATGGCAAATATTTCTCTCTTGATTCTTTTCTTGAATAATATTCATGTTGAATGACAAGAAATAATGCATGCAATCAAATGAATAACAAACAAAATATTTTAATATTTTTTTTCCTGGTGTTTTCTGGTGTGGGTGGAAAGAATCGTTGTTGTTTGTAGATAATGAAGAGTGTGAATGTTTGCACCTTTGTTTATTTATTATTTATTTTTGGCGTTTGTTTGATTTGTTTGGTTTCAGGTTTTTGTTTGTTGATCAAACACAAAAGCGCACGCGTTTTTTGTTGTTGTGAGAAATATGCAAATTTTGTTTCCATCTGGTTCGATTCATTAAAAATTTTTTTGTTTTTTTTTTCTTCTTTACATTATCATCAGGCCTGGTCGTCCACCAAAACGTAGTTCAGGAATACCAAGTCCAGAACCAGGAAATTATTCTGGTTCCATATCTGGTTCGCATTTAAATTCATCATCAACACCAACAACAACAACAACAGGAACACCAACCGGAACATCATCACAAGCGGCAAATAATTTATTACCATTATTAGGTTTTACAAATGCAGCAGCAGCAGCGGCAGCAGCCGCTGCTGCATTATCAAATAACAATAATAATGATGATAATGGAAATGGAAATGGAAATACGAATAATAAAAAAGCTAGATATTCATCCTCCGCAAATGATTTAGATTGTAATTATGTTAAACGTACTTACAATAAAAAACATACAAATCGTACATCATCACTTTATGATTCAATACAATCGATTCATAATCGATTACGTTTATCGGATTTAGATTTAAATAAACAATTAAATAATCAAAATAATGTAAATAATAATAATAATGCAGCAGCAGCAGCAGCGGCTGCTGCTGCAAATTCTGCTGCAACTGCTGCAGCAATGCTTGCTGCAAATGGTTATCAAGCTGCATTTCCATTTTTGCAACATTTAAGTGCAGCAGCCGCTGCACAACAACAACAACAGCAACAAAATTCATTATCATCTTCAACAAATCATCAATCTCATCATCATCATCAAACAGCATCGATAACAACAACAACAACATCATCATCATCACCATCGACAACAACATTATCATCAAGAGAACAACGTGAACGTGAACAACAAATTGTAGCAGCTGCAGCCGCACTTGGATTATCAACACCATTATCATCAACATCAATACCAACAACATCATCGACGACAACATCATCATCATCATCAACAACAAATAGGTAAATAGGTTTGACCAGAATTTTTAAACTAAATCCCGAATTTTTCATTTTTTTTGTTTCATTATTATTATTATTTTGCTTAAAAAACAAATTATCCTGATGATTTTGTTTTGATTCTTGATCCACCACCATCGGTCCCTATTGACTAATCGAGAACAAGCAAAGAACCAGAATAGACCAGAATAGACCTGCTATTCATAGCGTTGAAACAATTCAATTCAAATTCTGTTTGGGTGAGGTTGACAATTATTATTATTATGTGTTTGGTCTGATGCTTACGGCCAATAATTGTCATCATCATCATTTATTTTATTTTGCTGCGAAAAAAGCTGGACATTTTAGTTTGTTTTTTTTAATTTACTGAGAATGACATCATCATCAGGAGAGAGAGAGTGAGAGAGAAAAATGAAAAACATTATTATCATGATGATGTTGATGATGATCCAGGAACAATATAACCATAATCATTTTGATGATGATGAAAACTTATTACAATGTTGTCATTATCAATGTTCTTTTTTTTTATATTTCATGTTTGTTTTTTGTTATGACATTTTCACTAAATATCGATTATATCGATTTTTTCTTCATCAAAAAATTATTATTACAAAAAAACTAACTAATCTCTCTTTTCAAAATTGAAAACAAAAAAAAATAATAATTTTGGTTTTTCAATTTTCCAAATTTGCTTCTCGTTTTTCTCCATCTATCTTGAGAGAATTTTAAATGATTTTCTGTTTCGATAAAGTCACATGAATTTTCATTGATGAAAATTGAAAAAAAAGATATTCTTTTCCAAAGGAAATTTAGCAGCAACAACAATAAAAATACATTTCTAAATTCTGCAATGCAATTTTCGCATTGCAACATCATCAAATGATGGCCATAATCATTAATCATTCTTGATTTTTTTTTGTTTTTCGAAAAAAAACATCATCCCAAATGAATGAATGGAACTTGAAAGTTTTTTTTCCATTGAAAAAAGTGTGAATGTTGTGTGTGTCGGTAATCTTTTTTTTCGCGTTTTTTCTATTCGTCACTTCATCTTTGTTTTTTTTATTAGTCAACAAAAGTGTGTGCGTTATGCAATTGCCATTGTGTGTGTGTGTTCTTGGTGTAAAAGTAAATTCAGTTGAACGTGAAAGGGTTAAAAACTTGATAACTAACTAGCAAGAGAGAGAGAGAGAGAGAGAGAGAGAGAGAGAGAGAGAGAGAGGGAGAGAGAGAGAGAGAGAGAGAGAGAGAGAGAGAATAATTCTATGCGACATACACTACTACGGATATTATGGATGGATTCTAGAAAAAAACTGTATAAAAAAAATTCTGTGATTCTGTGTGTGTGTGACACATCTACCGTATCCGTTTAATTATCCTAAACACAATTTTTTTCACCGAAAATCAAAATGAACGTCAGTGATGAAATGAATTAACAAAAAAGAAAAAAAAACTTTATCTCGAATGAAACAGAAATCTTTTCGTTTTTTTTTTAAATTTTTTTTTGTTGTTGGCAAACTACACACAAGTATTGTTGGGTGGTAATAGTGTTGTTATACGATCTAATTAAAAACACATTCGTTATTCTGGCAAAAAAAAACTTTTCATTCATTTAGACAAAAATGAAAATCCTGGGGAAATTTCTCCAGTTTTTAAATGAATTTTTCGATCTGTTTTCAACAACGATAATCAGAGAAAATGTTTTCATTTTTGGAAATTTGATAATTTTTTTTCTAAAAAATTCATTCATTTAAATCAGAAAAAAAGGTGCAGCCATTATGCTCAATGAAAATTCGTAAAAATTCATTTCCAATTATCATCCGATCATCATCATCATCATTGTGTACCGCTATATATACACATCAACTAACCCTAATCAATCAAACCAGAAAAAACGACAATATCAGCCTTGCATAAAGCAAAAAACATTCATCATCAAATGAGCAGCAGCAGCAAAATATTTGAATAATTTTAATTGCTAGGTTTCTTTCATTCGTTGGTTGTGGATCCATTTTTGATCCACGATGAATGATTGAGGGTTGATGAATGATCGGTTTTTTTCTGGAACGACGAATTCGTTTCACTTTTTTTTTTGTTTAAATTTTTTCATTCATTTGAATATAACAAATATATTAAGACCATGCATACATCAACTTTCAAACGATTCAAAAAAAACGACTATTTCTACCGCTACCATCACTTTTTCTATGGTGATGTAATTACGTTTTCATTACATCTTCGTCTAAAATACATCATCATTTGATAATCAAGAGGATATAGGAGGGGATTAAAAATGAAAAAATTTTCCGGGAAATTTCTCAACTAAACAATTGAATTTTTTTGGGAAATTTTTTTTTCCAAAGATAAAATTTTCAAACAAACATTTGCATCTTCAATCTTCAATAATCAATCGGATGAACTATGCTACCACACCATCATCAATGATCATCTCTTTTCATTCTTTCCCCCCTCTCATCTCATATCACCCATTCTGTCAACTAACTAGAATGATTAATTGCTTTTTGGATTTCAAATTCAAACAACAACAATCGTCGTTCATTGCTTTTTCGTTTGTTCGTTTGTTTTCTATTTCCACTACTTTCTGTCCTGTCATATGAATGAATCAAAAAGATCTTTTACTGGCCTATTGTTTCTTTATCGTTCGTTGATGTTAAGATCCTTGCTTTTTTTATCAGGATTTTTTTTCCGAATGTTCCGAATACAAACGAAAGCGCTTTTTTTGGTCTCCTTGATTACTTCGAAGCTCTCAAATTTCTTCTTTTTCTTCTTTCCAAATCAACCCGAAATCATATAAAGGAAAATGTCTTTGTCACCCATTATGTGAAACTGAAATGAATAGAAAACGAGAAAAAGTAATCAATCATTCTGTCCAAGTAAATTAACTTGCCAAATGAAAAAAAGAAAGTCTTTGATAATGATTGTTGTTGTTGTTGTTGTAATCAAAGACACTTTTAACAACAACAATATCGATTGGCGAAAATTATTAGATTATCATCATCATTAGATGACGCACACAGGGTTAGATGACAAATTCTTTTTTGGTTAAAATTTGAATAATTTCGAGGGTGGTGGTCAGACAATTTTTTTGGGTCATTAAATTCAGCAAAAAGGTCAAAACTTTTTTCCAAAATCCATATTTTATAAATCAATGGACATTATGGAAAAAAAATGTCCATTGACAGATCAAACACACAAAACACATATGTTTTGAAAAAAACATTGACCATGTGTGTGTGTGTGTGTGTGTGTGTTTATCTCATTGATGATGATGCAATAATTAAAATGAGAATAAAAATTGCATCATTTTTTCAATCTCGGGAATCTTCTTGATGATCAGATTTTTCAATTTTTCAGAGTTTTTCTCTGGTTTTTTCCAAAAAAAAGTCACGCTATAATTCAATCAATTCAATCAATTGATGCACGAATTTTTTTCTGCTGAAATTGAATTATAAAAAATTGATTCATCATCATCATCACCATGATCATCGAGAATTGAATTCACGAATTTTGTTTTTTAATTCTTCAAATGTCATAATTATTGGATGCTATGAAGAGAAATGAAGAGAAATTCATCTTTGAAATTCATCTTTCAATGTTTATTAATTGACACTTTTTCCCAGTCATTGTAGCATGATAACATCTTTATTATCATTCACATCAATCTTGTTATTAAGATGTTATTTCACACACACACACGCACAATGATATATCTGAAACACGAAAAACTTTGTAATTTTGCCGAATCAATTCTCTTGCTTGCTTTGCTTTGTGGTTTGCTTCGCTTTGTTTCGTTTCTTTTCAATTACATCCCATTATGATTTGCTTTGCTTATCTTTAACTTGCTTCTCATTGATTGATTGATTGATTGATTTGATTTTCAATTTTTTTTTCAATTTCATTTCAATTCAATTTCGAATGCAAAAAACAACATAGGAATCATAATGAAAAAAATTTATACACGATTCATCATCAACATCATCGATATCAACATTATCTACATTGTACACGCGATCAATTTTGTGGTTTTTTTTGTTGGATATTTGTTCTAACAATGATTATTATTGATACATTCAAATATTTATAATAATAATAATAATGTAATGATGATGCATTAGATGATGATGATGATGTCAAAATAGTTGATGATGGTGGAGTTGAAATAGTCGATTTCACCCCCCAAAAAAACAAGTAATTGTGGTCAGAAAATATATATCTTTATTTCTGTTGTTGGTTGGTGGTTAGTTAGTTTTCCAATTTAGCTAATGTTTATCATACGAAGTGGTGGTGATCAATATTATTTTTTCCAGTTTTTTTTTTTTTTTTTTTTGATTGACTTGGCTTGAAATGACGGGAAGAAAAACGATAAAATAATATGAATTTAATGTGTGTGTATGTGTAATGCATCACTGAAGAAACCAGAAATAGGAAAAAAAACCAAAATTTATCCCGACACCTTAGATGTAGCGAAATGGAAAAAAAGTTTTTTGCTGGACACACAACTAATGATAATTTAATAGACAAATTGATTTCTCGTTCTCTCTCTCTCTCTCTCTCTATGTTTCTACAAATTGAAATCAATCGTTGGTGCCATCATTCATTCATTCATTCGAATGAATGATGGCACGCAATCAAATATTATTGAAAACAAAAATACCGAAGATGTATCGATCTTTTTTTTCGGTTTTGTGTTGAAAACATCCGCAACATCAATAATAATGAGTAACAACAAAACAACCAACAACAAATTACAAGTAATGATTCCAAACAACAAGAAGTAATTTTCTTCTGTAATCAATTTGATATTGCAACAACAAAAAAACTGATCAATCATTTAAGTTTCTGTTGTTGTTTTGTTTTCTCTCGTTTGCATTTTTTCGGGCTAAAGATTCATCACAAAAATCGGATATTCACAACAAACAAAAACACAGAGATGCTTTTCGTAAATTCACGGCAAAAAAAAAAAACAATGTTTTCCATCAATTTGTCTTTTTCTCTTTTTTGGTGAATTACATTTCAAAAACAGCAGCAATGAAAAATATTCAATCCAGACCAGATATTCGAATCACAAATCATCAAATTGCGCACACTCAATTCGAATCGAAAATTTTTTTTTGGAAACTTTTCCGATTCTCGGATTGATTTATGTGTGACCAAAAAGATTTTTAGATTTTAAAGCCAGTAAAATCAAACAAAAACAAACAAACAAAACATTACTGGAAATGAACATTTTTCTCTTTCTCTGTTTTTAGTCATTAAAATGATAATGATGATGAACAACAAAGATTAAAAAAAAAAATTCTGTTGTGTTATCCATAAAGCACACAGACTGACAGATTGAATTTGTTATTTTCAAATTGCTTTCAATTTGTTTTTCGTTGCAGCAATTTTTATGACTTCCTTGTTCGTTGTTCGTTGTTGTTGCAAATCCAGAAGCCCAGATCTTATAAATTTTATTTCATTTCATTGAATTTTACAAGCAATATTTTTTGGTCATTAAAAAAAACGTCACTAAAGAAGAATCTTGATTTTGTAAAAGATTTTTGTTTTCAATTTCAATCGAGAAAATCACTTGAACAAACAAACAAACACAGAGAATGAGATTCAGCCAAATATATTTTATTTCCATCATTTAATTCAATGAAAGGAATAGAAAAAAACTATTTTGCCAGATAACCAGCCAGTCAGTTCTTCTTTTGATTTTAATATGATTTAAAACAATGTGATGAGGATGATACTAGAAAAACGTAAAGTTTTTATTTACTTTAACAGTCAAAAAAATCATGATGATCCATTTTGGTTACGGATATTATTATTATTATTTGGTCATATAAGTGATCTATTTCTCTATCTCAGTGTCAGTGTTTTTGTTGTTGTTATCATTGCACAAACACACACACACACACACATAGTCAAATCAAATAAAACATTTATTTTTTAAAGCATCAAATAAAACATTTATTTTTTAAAGCATCAATTTGCTTTTGCTGCTGCAACATTATTTTTGACAAATACCAATTTGAACCAAACACCGCCAACTGAGTGTTGTGTTCCAGAAACACACTCGTTCAAATGTCACGTTTTGTTTTTTCGTAAAACTTTTTTCGGGTTAAAATAGCCTTTCCCCCTGGATAAATGTCAAAATAGACAACAGAAGAATGAAAAAAAAGGCACGCATTATAGATTTATTGCCTGTTTTTTTTTAATATTCATTTTTTTTTGTAATGGTGGATCATCATCATCATCGTGATGATCATTTCGATGGTGATGATAAAACAGCAACACAGCAGCAAAAAAAATAAAAATGATAATCCTTCATCGTTTGCTGTTTTGGATAATGGTTTTTCTATGCAAATTTTTTTTGCTTCAGCTGTTTTTCTTGTTTCAAGATTTGAATTTTTTCACTTGGTGGTGGTGGAAGAAGCAGATATGACATATTGACTGCAACAAACAAGATATATGAAAGATGATTACCCCTTTTTTTCGTTTCCCTCAAATATCAAATAATTAGTTATGCTGAAGGATTAATTAATTAATTTTTTGTTTTTCGGTGTTTTTTGCTTTTTCGTTTTCTGTCAAAATAGATTCGGTAATAATAATAATAATAATAGTGGTAGTAGTCCAACACCATCAGGTATTATTAATTCACATCATCATCATCAGCAACATTATTCATCATCATCACCATCATCGTCGACAGCAGCAGCAACAACAGGAATCGGAAATAATTCATTTGGTTCATTATCATCATTGAATAATGGTGGAAATCGCAATTTGGATGGAATTGTTTCAAATTTATCACCAACAATATCATCATCATCAACAATTGCAGCAGCAACAACATCATCATCAATTCCTGGAACAATATTGGATAATCAACAACAGCAACAACAACAAGCAATTGCAGCAGCGGCTGCTGCAGCTGCAGCCGCTGCAGATTTTAATCCAACAGCAGCATATTTATGGCTATTATCGCAACAACAACAACAGCAGCAACAACATTTACCTGCAAATGCTGCAGCAGCAGCAGCCGCAGCTGCTGCATTAAATCTAACTAATCGTAATTCTTCATTGACCACCACTACTACCGGTATCGATAGTTTACAAGCAGCGGCTAATAATTTTTTCAATGGAACTTCATCATTATTTGATATGAAAAACTCTATCATCAATAATGGCAATGTTGATCTAATCAATGAAAAATCACAATCATTGATTGCAAACAATTTATCATCAACAACAGCAATTCATAATGATGATAATGGAAATGGAAATCATCATCAAACAATCGGTAGAAATAGCCGAATGGATCATCATCATAATCAATATCATCATAATCATCATTCGAAAAATCGTACTGTTATTGATAAATCTGATTTAGAAATGAAATCATCAATGATCAATGGTGGTTTAAAAAATAACACTCATGGTCAACAATCATTATCATCATCATCAAGATCAACAAAAAGATTGATGAAAAATTACAATAATGAAGATGATGATGAAGATGCCGATACAACCGATAATGATGATAATAGAGATAGAGATGATGATGATATCGATAGTAATCATAGTGTTGTTGATGGTAATGGTGGTGATAATCAAAATATTTCAACAAATTTTAATGGTAAGAATTTAATTGCAGTGTGATTGCTGCAATTTTTTTGCTGCAATTTTCAATTTTCAATTTTTTTTTGAATAGGAATCGGAAACAATGGTTTAACCAGAAGAAATTATTCATTTGATCATCATAATAATAATCGTAATTCAAATAATCAAAATAATGATGATTCAACAATTGAATCATCATCGATTCCAAATGGATCAGAAGCAATTGCCGAAACAGCAGCCACTGCAACATCAACAATTGGACATTCATCATCATCATCAACATTGAATCATCAACAAAATGTTGCTATACAACAATTATTGAATCAATCATTGCAACAACAGCAGCAGCAACAACAACAACCGGAACATTGTCTAGAAACATTATTACGAAATATTGAAGGTTTATTAGCAATTGCAGCACATAATGCTAGACAACAACAAGCACAACTTCAAATGCAAAAAGGTTAGTTTAAGTTTTGTAAGAAAAAAAAATTTTCACTATCATCAACCTAACCTAACCTCACTCAACTATGAATCACATAGTCATGGTCATCAACCTAACCTCACTCGACTATGAATTTTAACTCTTACCACTCCAATGTCCCCTCTGAGGGGACATTTTCCATTAGAATTTTTTTGTTTGGAGTGGTAAGGGTTAATTTTTTTTAGTAAAAAAAATGAATGAATAAATTAAATCAAAATTTTTTTTATTATCTTCAAATGGCACACACATCGTTTTTTTTTCTTTCTTTCATTTTTTGTTTTGTTTAGTTCTGCAGTCCACGGTGTGTGTGTGAGCGATTAATTTTTTTTTTTTTTTGAAAAATATTTAAAAAAACAGATAGTGTGAATGGAAAAAACAGTCAATTATTAATATTTATGATGATGATGATAATTCGGGATTCTTTCTTTTCTTTCGTTTCTTCTCCACCATCATCAATGATGATTATTATTCAAAATGTGGATTATGGACACACGAGTAACTCTGTATTAAACGAATGAATCTTTTTTTTTTGCCATTGCTAATTCATCTTTGGTTTGATACTTTGCAAAAAAAAATCCATCTCTATTCTGGAATATTAAAAAAAATGGAATCACATTTCAAACTGAATGAATGAATGGATGAGAAACAAAGAATCAAATGAATGAAAACAAAACAGGAGAACAGAAAATCAATTCATCACAGAATAAGAATAATGATGAAGAAGAAAAGCAAAAAAAAAAAAAAA
>ERZ500997.382-NODE-382-length-12379-cov-8.124716_pt1 | contig 12379 bp, 13 predicted proteins | sample MGYA00248826_ERZ500997 | MGnify/ENA primary metagenome ERZ500997 (study PRJEB25958, sample SAMN03398524) | human skin metagenome | study: EMG produced TPA metagenomics assembly of the Human Skin Microbiome Metagenome (human skin metagenome) data set.
TCACATTCTCTCATACCAATATATAAATTATACATCCTTGCCAAGAAAACGAATAAATCTTAATAATAATAATAAGGTAATTTTTATTTATTGGTTTTTTCCAGGAATATTCTTCTTTTGAAAATAAAAGAAATTTCATTGCTTCATTAGATGGGATGGACATATATTTATAGAATTCATACATGTTTAAACACGTCGTCGATCAGTTAATACACGAATAATAGAACCAACACCACCTTTTTGAAATGCTTTATCATGCCATACTAATAAATGTGCACTTGAATTATCGGATGGTAATTCAAAACCACGATAAATATATTTCATTAGTATATCGATTTCATCAAAATTCAGTTCCATACAAATTGATTCAATTTCAGATATTTTTACCGATAATAATACTTTTAATACTAATTGAAAATTTGCATCACGTAAATGTTGACTTTTGGTTCCAATTGGTGATGAATTCAATACTAATTTTAATGCTTCTTTTAATTTACCCGAATTGATTAGATTGCTAATTTCTTTTTCATCAACATTCAAACCGGCCGGACTAGTTTGATCCAATTGATCTTCTTCTTTGAAAACATCTTCACAAAATTGATCAACATCAATCTTACGAAATTGGCTGCTTATCGTATTTTTGGCCATTGTTGTTTTGATTTTGGAATAATTCTTTTACAAACAAAAAAAAATTGAGCAAATAATAAACACACGAGAAACTTTCACAACACAGAAAAATGACAACAACGCCCGTTTTTTTTGACAATCAAATGATGCCGTTCATATAGTATAGGACTCGAATGTTGATTAAATATAACGAATGTTGAGCTGATTTTTTTCGATTTCCTTGTTTTTTTAAAAATAAATAAACTTTATAAAATGAAAAAGATTTTAATTATCCACATTTATTTTTATTTTATTTAATGAATTATAATTAATGAATGAAACGAAATGAAACGGAATGAAAACAAAATTCCCCAAAAATGGATGAACAGATTTGATTTTTGAAAATTAAAAATTTAAAACAAAAAACAAACAAAATTTTGATTATCCAGAAACAAATATTAAATTTAGTGAATGGTGAGTGTATTTTTTTATATAAATTAATTATGCAAGTAATGTGTGATTGTTGTGTTGTTTTTTTATACAAATTATTATTTTCGTTTAATTCTTTTGTTTGTTTTTGTCGATGATTTACCATAACGAATATTATTATTACCAAAATTATTATTAAATTGATTAATTTCTTTTAATTTTTGTCTTTGTTGTATCATATTTTTTAATGTTAATAATGTTGTTGGACTTGCACCAGTACCATGACGAACATGTTTACCAGTTAATGGCCTACTGATACGTTTACGATCAAATATTGTTCCATTAGTTGTATCGGCTGAACGTAATTCAGTTATACCACCATTACCATCGTTAACAATAATTAAACCATCTTGACTACAATCCGGTGATGTACGTTTTGTTTCATAAAGGCCATTATTTTCAAACGATGATGATTTACCATTGAATTGCTGATTTTTAGTATCGAATCCAATTGGTGGTGATTTTGTTGTCGTCGATCGATCCAAATGATCATTACCATTCGGACTTGTTATTGTTTTCGTTGTTGATGATAATAATTTTGCATATGTTTCAGCAACAACTCTTGATGCAAATGTTGATTGTTCCTGTTCATGTTGTTGTTGCATTAGATAATAATAATAATGTTTATATAAATCTAATTGATGATGATGATGATGATCGATTGATAATTTTGATTCATTTTGATCAAATTGTGATTTCATCATCATCATTATCGTATCAGGATTAACAACAGCATTAGCAGCAGTAGCAGCAGCAGACAATGTATCTGCAGCCATATATTTAATCGATGGTGATGATGAAATTATCATTTCCGTTTGTTGATTAGAATTTAAATGATGATCATTGTTGTTGTTATGGTTGATTCGAAGATCAAGTATATTGCTAGCCAAATTACCATTATTTCCTTTATGATCACTACCACTATCATCATCATAGCCATTATGATTATGATTATTATTCAATGAATGTTTTCTTTGTTTAATTTGTTCATTATCACGACGTTCATTATCCCAACATTCTATATATGATAATAGAGAAATTTTACAGAAAAAAAATTAGAAAAAAATAGAAGAAGAAACTTACCAATAACTTCCTTTCGATAATTACGATAAAATTTTGTTTGATTTGAATCTTGTTTTTGTTGTTTATTATTATCAAATTTTTCATTTGAATTTTTCGATTCTTTATAATTATTTTGATGATTATTTGTTGTTGATTTATCAAGTAAATAATTTGATGCAAATAATTTTTTTGGTGCACAAATTTTTGTCGGTGAATTATTGTTTGTCGTCGTCGTCGACGATGCCGTTGTCGTTACTTCTGTCGATTTTGTTGTTGTTGATTTTCGATGATTAACAAATGAAATTTGTGATGATGATCGTTGTAGATTTGATTCAGATTTTGATCGAAATAATACTAATGATGATGATGATGATGATGATTTTGAACAGGAATTATTATTTCTTTTCAACGAACATGATAGACAAGGAAAACTTAATGATTTTTTTAGATGAAAATTTGTTTGTTGTCGTTTTCGTAGTGATAGTGGTGGTGGTGATGGATCATCGCCATCGCCGCCTTCGTAATAGCAAGCCTTATGAGATCCATTTAATTTCATTATAAAATCATCATTATGATTTGTTTTAATTTTTATCGATTTTGTTGGATTTTTTATCATCATTGTTGTTGTTGATGTAGGTGGTGATGGTATCGATGTTGTTGATGATAATGATGATGGTGGTGATGATGATGATGATGATATTGATGTTGTTGTTGTTGATGGTTGCGGATGTGTAGATGATGATAATGGTAACGGTGGTAAATGATGATGATCATCATCACCGTTTTTCAAAATATCAATCGTTTGACCATAATCAACTGTATGATAATCATATGGTGATGATGATGTTGATGATGATGATGTTGATTCAGTTGATAATGGTGGTCGATGATGATGAATCCTATCATTTAATTGTCGTTGTTCATGATGATGATGATGATGGTGATGATTATGATTACCATTTGTCAAATGAATCGGATGAATTGGATGATGAGGATGATGATGATCAACAACAATTTTGGCCGCATTCGATTGATAAGGAGGAAATATAATTCCATCTTGTGCGGCAGCGGCAGCTGCTGCCGCTGCAGCAGCCGCATGAAATCGATAAGGCATCACATAATGATCCAATAATGTGGATTTTGATTTCAATTGATGATGATTATGATCGATATTGTTTGAATGTGATACGTTTGTTGATGATGGCTGCTGCTGCTGCGGCAGTGGAAGTGGTGGTGGTGGCAGCGGTGGCAATGGTAATTGACCACATCCTACCGGATCAATAAATAAATATGGAAAAATATTACCGGAAGATTGATGAGAATTTGAATGAAACGTTGATGATGGTTGTGGATGATAATGATGTTTCATTAGATTTGGAAATGAATATCGACCAGAAGTATTATTATTTGCGGCAGCAGCAATTGCCGCTGCCGCTGTTACATTTGTTTGCGACCAATCATTAATTGATGATTGCGATTGATTAGAATTGAAAAATCTTTGTCGTTGTTGATGATCATATTCTTTAAACAATCCGTTATGATTCGAATGATGATGAATCGATAGTGGTGGTTGAACAACAACAATCGATTGTTGTTGTTGCGTTGAAGATTTTTTTACACTTAAATCAATTGGTATATCTTCTTTGATTGAAAATGATGAATTGGAATTTGTTGATTCAACAACGCATTGATGATTAGTTGGTGATGATGTCGATGATGATAATAATGCATAGCTAATAAAACGTTCTTTTGGTTTCATAGTTATTCTCAACAAACAAATTATCTGTTTTTGATTAGCAAAAAATATTCACTTGTTGTTTCGTTTGTTCATTCAAAGATTGGTTGTTTGTTGTCCAAAATGATTTTCGTTTTTTTAGTTTGAAAAAAAATTTTCAAAAAGAAAATCAATAAATTGAAATTAAGAAATTAAAAAAAAAACGGGGAAGAAGGAGTAAAGGGTTAAAAAGCTGATGAATATTGATTACCATTGATTTTTTTGTTGTTGTTTTTTCACAGAATTTTTCTTTTTGAATTCTTGATGATTATGTTGATGGTGGTGGACTATGATGGACTAGTAGACTTTTATTGATTGTTGATTGTTGATTGTCTATTAAATATGATTTGTAATTCTGTTGAAAACAGAATTCACTATGTGATTGAAGAAATTAAAAAAAACAAAAACAAAAAAAATCAGTGGTTTTTATTTTTTTTTTTTCGTTTCAAATGAATAGATTTCAAAAAAATAAGATAAATTTTTATTGTTTCCAGGAAAGAACTAGAGAAAAAAAAAGGTAAACAAATCAATTGTCAATCGATGTGATTGATCGGAACAACAACAACAAAACGATTTTCAAATTTTAATTTAATCAAATTCATAGGTTCACACACAATCTGTGTTTGTTTCTATGTTATAAATGTGGTGGGTGGGTGGAAAGATAATTTTTTTATTTTCTTTAAAATTCTACACAAACAAACCAATTTGAAATGAATAAACAAATTTTCTCACTTGGCCATCGAATGTTGATGATAATGATAATGATAAACGTCAACGAACCATTAAACAACAAATCAAACAAATGAATTTTTCTGTCTTTCGTTTTTGGCATCCGAACTAAATTAAATTTTGTTTTTGTGGTCGAAAAAAAACTAAATAAAATAAAATTCAACCGGCCGGAAAAGATTTTTTTGCTGTTGCTGTTTGTCAAATTCTTGTGCAAAAAGATATATATGACAGGTAAGATGGTTGACTTGATTTTGTTGGAAAATTTTTTTATTTAAAAAACTAAATTGGTTCAACAAATGAACAACAAAATAAACGATATTTGTTCGCCCATTTTAACCATATTTTATCAGTAAAAAAATTATAATTTTTTTTTTATTATTTGCATCGTTGATTTACGATGTTACAACAGCAAAAAACAACAACAAAAAAAAAACAAAACAACAACAAAATTGACACAATTGAAACAAGGTGGAGACGGAATTCAGTTTGATACACAGAAAAAAAACAACTTACATCAGAAAAACTTACATAAAAAACAAAAATTCTTTGAACTATAAAATAATTCAATTGGAAATTTGTCACCAAAAAAAAACAATGTTTTTTTTTGCTTGGTAAAAAAGTTCCCAAACGACCAACAAAAAATGATTTAAGATCTGATCAACATAACTGATGACATTGAATGTGTCTATTTTTTTGTCTATGTATGTGTGAACCCTATGGCCCAAATAATTTTTTTTTTTTGTAAAATAGTACCGTTTGTTTGACATAATTTCTACGTTTTGTTGTTGTTTATGTTGTTTATTTTTTTTATTGTCAGTGTGGGAGGGTTTTTCTTCTTTCGGTCAGTTTACAGTAACAGTTTTCGGGTTGGTTCGCGTGCATTTGCATATTATTTTTTTTCGTCAACCAAACAAATGATGTATTTGATTCAGCTAGATAGCCATTGGTCAAGTATTTGATTTTTGTTTTGAATACGCGCGCTTGATATTGCGCGGGTGGTTGAATGAATGATGATTTTTAGAATAAAATAATGAAAAAACTAGGTCACTAATCACTCGAGACTCGACTACGTGTTTGTCTCGGTGAGTTATGGACAGCCATCATTCATTTTTGAATCTAAACTTCCATAAGATTTGCAATAAACAAAAAACAACAACAAAAAATAAATAAATTCGGGTGGTTGAAAAATATAAATCAAATCAAATTCGTAAACAACAACCGACCGACCGACCGACCAATAACCTATTTTGAATTGAAAAAATTAGTAATTTCAATTTTATGATGATGATTATGGCTACCAATTTTTTGTTGTTGTTGTTGTTGGCTATTTTGACCCCTTAGGTCACACATTTTAAATTCCCATATTACCGATCATCATCATCATCATCAAATGTAACGGTTCTATGGTTGTCATATTTTTTTTTTATTGACGGCCCGAAAAAAAAATTCAGATGAAACCAATAAACAATAAACCATAACTCAAAAACTACACCAAGTGACCAATGGTCAACAAAAAAGAAAAAGAAAAAAAGAGTTGTATGTGGTGAAGAAAGCAAGTGAGTGACCTTTGAGTTGAGATCTTCACTTTGACCTAGAACAATTTCTTTCTCTGGTTGTATCGGGAGGGTTATCATTGATTTGGTTTTTATGGTCTTTTGGTCAAAATTTTACAGTAGTTTTTCATCACCCTGTGGAAAAATCTCATCACACGGTTATTTCCAAAAAAAAAATTGATTGATTCTGACCTTATTTACATTTTCTTTTTGAAGTTTTTTTCGTCATTCAATTCGTGATAAAGGGTTTCTTATATTCGAAGAAATTCAGAAAACAACCATAACAAATCTAGTGACATTGAAAATTTCATTGAAAATCAAGAAAATGTAGAAATAGCTGGGAGCGGTTTCCGCATTTGTTGGTCCGGATTTTTTTTCGTTTTTTTCTTTGGGATTTTTCCATGGAAAATTTTTCCATTTTCCTTGGAAAATTGCTCAAATTTTTATTAGATAAATATTACCTCATCGACAACAACAACAACAAATGTTGCTTCAAGACAAAAAAAAAGGAAGGGTAAATTCCTTAGGTAATCATCAAGGTAATAATTCCAATGAAAAAAGCTGAATTTTTTCCAAAGAAACTCATTTTTATCTGAAAAAATATCAAATTTTCTTATCAAACCGGGTGATATAATAATGATTTTCATCGTCATCGACAACACAATTAACGTTAATTATCCTAAAGGTGTGTGTGTGTGTGTGTGTCATTAGCAAATCTTTTGGAAAACAATAAAGATTTTTATTTTGGAAAAAATGATCAGATTTCTTGATTTCAGAAATTTTGTTTAGTTTTGTTTTTTTCAGCAAATTGTTTCAGTTTCAGTTTTGGAAAACCAGTTTCTCTTTGGTTTTTCGGATTGTAATTTTCTCTTTCATTTTGATTGAAAAGATTATCGAATTGAAGAAAAAGTGGTAGTGGTGATGATGTTGTTGGTGGCCAACGAAATAATGCTTTCACTTCCGCATTTGATTATTGAAAAAAATAATGTTTAATAATGGAAAATCAAATGATAATAATAATTTTTTTGTTCAAAGTTTTGTTTTTTCGCTTAAAAACTGTTACCCTTAAATTTGGCTTCAAAGCCAAAGCGTGTGTAGTAATGCACGCTGCTCACTTACGGTCAAGTCAACCTAACCTAACTTTTTTCGAAACTTTTCAGCAAATTTTTCTAAATTAGGCAAGCAAAATGAATGATTATTAGTGACCTAATTAGGATTTTTTTTCTTCCATATCGATCATTCACTAATGTTTTTTTTTTCGCCAATAAACAGGATTCGGTTGTTTCCGGTTCAATCATCAGTGTAAAGGATTTCCCGAAATGTTTTTTTTCTTCCCCATTCATTCATTCATTCATTCGTATTGAAACAATTGAATGAGGGGGGAAAGAAGAAAAAAGAAAAACTTTTCGGGAAATCAAATTAAATAAAAATGATGAGAAATGATAATAATAACAACAATTTCATTGACTGACTGACTGAAATATATTACGATTTTTGTCTTGGATTTTCTCAAATTGGAAATCTTTTCTGGCAACAATATGTGTAGGTGGATATGCGGAACAGATGATGGAAATAAACTTTCAGTAAATTTTCTCTCTCTCTTTCTCTTTCTCTTTTCACTTGAAACTTTAAAAAAAAAAAAAATCAAAAGCGAAACATTCAACAACAACCAGGAAGTCATTAAAATGATTGTTGTCTAAAAAAAATGCTGAATGGCTTTAGAGAAAAATGATGATGATTGTAACGGTGTTCCATCATCATCATCATCATCATCATGAAACACAATTCATAAAAATAACACGCGCAACGGGTTATTATTGTCTATATCAGTGATTCTCAACCAGTGTGCCGCGGCACTTTAGTGTGCCGCGAAATTCTGAAAATGCAACTGTTATATATTCAAAAATTCTAAAATTGTGCCGCGACAACAAAAAGGTTGAGAATCACTGGTCTATAGTAATCGATCAAGATTAATAAAATTTTTACAATTATTTCAACAATTAGCTTAAAAATTATTTTGTTGTACTTTTTTTTTGAACAACACACAAAGATTTACAAATTTTTTTTTTTGAATAACAATTAATTGCATTAAAGATTTCTTGATTAATAATTGAATTAAAAGAGAAAGACTATTCGAATGTTTTGATTTTGTCTAAAATTTTTGGACACCGCAAAATGCGCACAAAATTTATAAAAATTTTCATTTGGAATAGATTTTTCTATCCAAAGAAAAAATGGATTTTTTTTCATGCACAATTATCTAGACTAGTTTTTTTTTCAAATAATGATTTAAATTGGAATGCAACCAATGACGTTGACCAAAATCAAACAAACGAATCGGAAATAAAATAAGATGAATATACACGACACAAAAAAAAAGCTTAATAAATTATTGATAAAATGGGCGTTGATATTGGAAATAGAATTGTGTATGTGTTTTGGAAATGATGCCTATAATTCTTAAGACAGTGAGATGCTTTTAATCATCAAATTTTCGATTCGGGTTTCGTTGAAACAATGCAACACGAATTTCCGGCAATAACTGTTGACTGATCAAGTCTAAACGACTTTCAAGCGTATTGGTTACTTTGATTTTACCACCTTGGGCATACATTTCAACACCACCACAGCTATAATGAAAACATTAAATAGGTTAGCTACAAGTTGATTTGCAAAAATAATGCAACTTACGTATCGTGTGAAAGATAACGATTTGTATCAATTTTAATTTCAACATTACGTTTGGTGGCAGCATGATATTCTTTTTTAACAGAATCCAATAATGATTCTATCAAGGTCAAATCTTGTTTTCGGCAGCAGATGACAACTTCAGGTTCAACAAGACGGAACACACTTTGGGAAATTAGCTTTTGCATTACTTTTTTGTATAAATCAGCATCTTTGGTAACCTCAGCCAATTTTTGTCGTGCTTCTTCCAGAACATTTCTGATTAGTTCTTCACGTTGTTTCAAAACTCGAAGACGAGATTGATTTTGAAGATGAGAATTATAACTAAGAAATAAAGAAAATAAATGTCAATAAGCGCTAATTATATAAGCACGCTTACATTCTTCGTTTCAATTCAACTTGTTTTTCTTTTTTCTCAAAAAATTCAATAATCTTTAATCGTTGTTCTTGAACTAGACGACCTTTTTCGATGTTAAATTCTTCTTCAGCTTTAGCTTCGATTTCTTCGGCTTTTTCATTTGCTTCTTGTTCAATGAAAGCAACCATGTGTTTAATCTTTTTTTTGTATCCAAATAAAAGAAGTGTCAATGGTCATATATCAATAAATTTTGGTTCATTTCTCAAAACATACCTGCTTTTGGACATCAGCTTCACCTAAAGCCATTTTGATATTTATTTATTTATTTTTTTTTTTGGTAACAAAGACAACAACAACAAAAACAAATCAAAACTCGGGTCAAACAAAAATGGATTTATTGGATGGATTAATTAATGAAAATTTTTCACTTAGAAAAAAATTTTCTGGGCGTTATTATCACGGATGATGATGATCAATTTGTCTAAAAACCGATGGAGTGATACACGGACATCATCATCATCATCGATAGCATTTTATCGATAGTAGCAGCATCGTTAAAAGTCACGACCACAGCGACAATATAACCGGTGGCTCATTTATTTATTTCATATTTTTTGACGATAATTTCAGACTTCAAAATAATGGAATGAATTTTTATTATCGATCTGATTAGGAAATATTAGTTATCAGAGGAAAAAACTTTAATTTCAAAATTAAATTCTTAAATGAATTGAGAAAAGCTTTGAATTTCATTTGTTCGTAATTTAAAAAGTGCCACTACTATTGTAACGTCATTTTTGATAAAGCCGAAAATTGTAGTGGCTCAAAAGCTCATGTTCATAAATTACCAAGACACAGCAAAGGACAAATAATCAGACATTGCTAAAGTTTGTGAGTTCGCTAAGGTAAGTTGTTTTTTTTTCGAAATTTTCGTTTCATGAAAAGTTTTGTTGATTTTTAAATCTTGATTTAACAACAGTCAATAATCGCTATAAAAAAATGAATAACATTCGTGTGTTTCAACGTTTGGGCCGTTTGGTTTCGAATCCAAATGTTCAACAACAAACTCGTCGAACATTGTATCCTCATTATCTTCGATACATGGCCGTGAATGTTGGCCCGAAAATCAGTACACCTGAGAAAATTGTTGTCTATCTGGGATTTTTATTCGGAATTCTTGGACCAGCGACATACATTATGTATGATGTTGGCAAAAAACGTCCTGATAATAAACAATAGAGGAATGGTTGTTGGTCGAAATTTGTTTCAATTTGAATCGATTAATTTCTGTCTTATTAGAATTTTTATTATGCCTATAAATTTGAATACGATGTATAAATAAAACAGTTATGTTCTATAGGTTTTTTTTTTAAAAATTTCAATTATTCCAAGCAAAAAATGATCAGGTTTCATTTATTTTCACCAATCATTTCATATATGAATGGATCCGGTAATTCTTTGGACTGGTGGTATGACAATTTCAACTGTTGAAGAAAAATAAACACAATCCGATTGGTAGTGGTATAGGGGATCGTTATTTTAACGTAATTTATGTTGACATATACCTTTTTGTGATCTAAATATATTGCGTTGGAAGTTTGGAACGATTGCATTTATTTGTCATCGTCAATAAATGATAAATACATTTCGATATTTTGTGTCACGAATTTCTACAAAGTTCTTGATTAATGTAGACGTACTGATTCTAATGATAAAATGAGCGAAACTAAACCGAAAACATTATTAAGCCAAACAATAAATGGTGATAATAATGATAATTCTGATCTAAATTCGTCTGAATCAACATCAAATGATCAAACACAAAAAATGTCAAACGTACAAAATGTTAACGGAAATTCAGTTGTTCTTGGACAACTACCTGATGATTTTCTTCGATTAGATTCATCATCGCCGACAAATCAAACGCGTAGCCAGATTGAACTTGATGAAGAATTGGCTGCCTCACTTCAACGTCAATATGATTCACAATTATTGTCACAACAACGTGCCGTAGCCAATTGGAATTCAAATTATCGTGCTCATTTGTCCATAACGTTTGTTGAAGCCCATCTGATCAAAAATTATGGCTTAATGAACATGAGTCCATATGTTCGAATACGTATAGGTAATACCATCTATGAAACAAGGACCAGTACTCGAGGTGGAAAGAATCCAAAATGGAATGAAACTTGTCGTTGGTAGGTTTTTTTGTTCATAAAACTAATCACATAATCCATTCATTCTATTCAAACCATTTTAGTTACTTACCAATTGGATGCGATACCATTGCAATCGAATTGTACGATGATTGTTTATTCACTCAAGATGAATTAATTGCATGGGCAACGTATAAGGTACCGGAAAATTTTTTACGATTCACCAGTGAAACACCTGAACATACATTTGAAGAACGAATTGTTTTATCGGGCAAACAAGGTGAAGGGTTAGAAGGTGAATTGTTTATTTCTGTTAATTCAAAGGTAACTAATTTTTTTCGATTCTTCATTCATCTTTATTGTTTAATCTTGTAATTCATTCTTTAATCTAATTCTCTTTAAATCAAATACAGCCTGTGACGGCCGAAACATTGCGTACCTATATGACGGCACCTGTTTACCATACTTCACATTTGCACGGTCCCGGAGTTCTTATTTCCACACCACCAATACTTGCTGCTCCGTTAATTGTTCATCAAAGTCCTGTACCTGCTGCAACTTTGTTACCACCATCACAACAAACACAGCATCAAGCTGCTGTCCAGCAACCACCACAACCAATACAGATACGCGATGAAGATGTTCAAACATTAAAGGAAATGTTTCCAAATTTTGAAATCGACGTAATCAAATCGGTATTACAAACTGAACGTGGTAATATTGAACGTTCAATTACGAACCTGTTAGAATTAAATTCCACTACTTAAACATCGCATTTTTCGGGATTTCAATTTAATCTTTCGTGCATGAAAAACATTTATCTTTTGATTCAATCATATTATTCGAATTTTTCTTCCATTTTTTTGAAAACGAAACAAAACAAATCTCTAACTAATGTTATGTGTCGTTGAAATGTTTTTTAATAATAATAATAATCGTTGCAATTATTGATTTAAATGAAATT
>ERZ500997.383-NODE-383-length-12377-cov-8.024347_pt1 | contig 12377 bp, 4 predicted proteins | sample MGYA00248826_ERZ500997 | MGnify/ENA primary metagenome ERZ500997 (study PRJEB25958, sample SAMN03398524) | human skin metagenome | study: EMG produced TPA metagenomics assembly of the Human Skin Microbiome Metagenome (human skin metagenome) data set.
CAAATTTAATAATACATAATAAAGATAATATTGATAATCCTCTTATTGAACAAATGAAAAAAAAGAGTAGATAAAACAAAAATAGCAACCGAAAGGAAACTCTTTTCGTTGCAGGACAATATACAAAATAAATCATAGTAGATTATTTATTTGTAATAAAATTCAACAAGTTCATAATTGAATTAATACGATAATATGAGATAATTTTGAGATTGAAAAAAAAGACATTTTGTCGAATAAAAAGTATCATACGATGAGTGAACAAAAAAAAATAAGAAAATAACAAGAAACAACAAAAACAAAACTTAATGACACTCGAGAGAAAAATAATGTTAATGAGGAAAAAAGAATATTTAAAAAAATAATAGCAAAGAATGAAACATAAATTTGTCATACATCGCATCTTCAATACAATTCGAAATTGAATTGCACATATTAAATGCATTTGATAGAATTGTGCTTTTTTGATATGTCGATTAGTGAAATAAAATTAATGAAATTCTTTAAGATTTCTGACTGTCAGTATTATCATGATTGTAGTTGTTATTTTTTTCATCATCAACTTTAAGACGTTTAGTATGATCAAAAGTATCGATTGAATTATTCATATGATTGATATGAATTATGGTTGTGGCATTTTTAACATTAGAATTCAATACGATTTCAGCATTAACATTTATGGATACGGTGGTTGCAGGTATTACGTGAGTGCATTTCCTTTTTGTTGTTATTGATGGTTCTTTGAACGATGTTGTTTGAACAAGTGTAGATGTTTCTGAAGATTTCAAATCAATTTTATTATCATCAATTTTTGGATGAAGACATCGATGACAAACGTCTTCATCATCATTTTCTACGTCTGATATTTTTGTAAGTTTAGAATTTTTTCCATGGCAATGGCTACAATGATGATGGTGAAGAACAAAGTGATGATGATGATGACAATGTAGACAACAGGTATTTTTATCGTCATATTTTTGTCCACAATCTCGATTATCACAATTATAATGATGCTCTTCATCATCAATGACTGATGATGTTATATCTGGATGCTGCACATTTGTTATTGCGGGTGGTGATTCATTTAAATTTATTTTCTTTTGAAAATCATTCTTGTCTTTGATTAATTCAGAATTTGAAGCTAATTTTATTTTCGATAAAGATTGCGATGGAGATGAAGATGATGATGGACATTGTAGATATGAGTCCGGTGATATACATTGAGATCGAAAAGTTTTCTCATTACAGACATTATCGATTACAGTAGCCGTAAGTGATCCAACTATTAGATCATTTTTGCAATCGGCTTTTGAGGTATCGAATTCCTTCACTTTATTTTGATCTTGATATAATGATTGGAGGAGAGAATCGCTAGAATATGAACGAAGATATTCATGTTTGGGTTTTAAACCAAATAGAGTTGTTTTTTCCTCATCACTTGATGCTGATTCTAATGACCATCTTCGAGAAATTGTTTGTTTGGTTAGCCAATTATTTTCATCATATTCTGCTTCTTTTAACATCTTTTCTGTGGATTTATCATGATTAGAGCAATCTAATTTTGATGGTAAAGATAATGCAGTCGAATTACAAACAATGACAGAATCAGAAATCTTTATGGTTTTGATATTTTCAACTAATTTTTCAGATCTTTCATTATTTGATGATGAACCAATGACAATGGCAGAATCATCCGAATCATAATCAACTAGCGAAACTATTTTGGAAATTTCAAGCTTTTCACCATTAATATCATATGTATGACCAACAGCATTATCATGAAGTTCAGTCGTTTTATGTAAGGCCGAGGATGACGAATTTTTAGTGAAACAATCTATCGATTTGAATTGTTCTTGATCTGAAACGGATATTTTTTCTAGAATTTCATCAACAATACAATGAATATTCGTATCATCAACCATAGGTTTATTTTGGTTGATTTGTGATTCAATTGAATCAATGATAACATTGATAATCTGAAGGCATTCACATTCTAAAGCTAAAGAAGATTCTTGAATATCATTTTCAATTGAATTAGATTGTGGTTGTTGAAGTTTTTTGTTGATTGGCTCATTTGATTGACTAATTTCTTCTAAAAATCCAAAATCATCATGATCAAAATGGTCAACATTAGTGTTAGAATCTAGATCGTCAAAAAGCCGATCCAGGTCATCATTGGTCAATTGCACTTCAGGTTGTGATTGGTTATTAGGATCCTTCGATACGAAGTCCAATATTGTTGGTTGCATTATTGATTGACGTTGGACAGGCTTAAATAAGGAAAAAAATTATTAATATTTTTTATCATGAAATAATTAAAAATCCAAACCTGTGATGTTGATCGAATCAACGATTGCGATGTCATTGCAGATGACATTTGGTTAATAAATGTTGGATGAGAATTATTGGGATTGATTACTGGTGATGACAATCGAACAGTATCGCTCACTTTCATGATTTTTGAATGTGCTTGAGGCTGTTGGTTGCTATTATCTGGCTGATCATCAATATCATCGAATCTGATCTCTTCCATTGCTTCAGTAAGAATATCTTTGATAGGTAGCTGTCGAGTAGAAGGATTCAATTCATCTTTGATCATTGTTGATGGTTTTGCTTCAAGAATGACTTTTTGATTAGTGATTGGTGAGGAAAAAAATATCGGAGTGGAAGTCAGACGATGTTGTTGAAAAGCGACTTGCTGTTGATGTTGGCGAATCGTTTGTTGTATCAAATGTTGAGATGATGATATGGGTGCAGCCATAGTGAAAAATGCTTGGGGATTAGGACGATGTGGTTGTCCAGGTGCAAACATTCGCATTGTATTCATCAAACCAGGATTAACCGGTATTAATCTAGGACCATTACGAATAAACATCGGTTGATTGATTGAATTAGAAAAAACCGGATTTAATAATGCAGTACCAGCTTGAGAAGGAGGAGGTCGAACTGTGTATGAATATGGACTAGGTGTATTAGGATGAGAAAGAATAAGATTGATCGTCGAACCATTAGGCGTTTGTGTTTTAATCATTTGTGGTGGTTGAAACGATGGTTGATGACGTGGTGGAGCGAAAGGGCCACGAATCATAAATTGGGGCTGTTGGGTTGGTGCATGAAAGCCTAAATTTTGTTCGGCTGATTGGAATAGAAAAGCCGGACGAACATTGTGCTGAGGATGAACAGTTGACGAATGTTGAATTTGAGGGCTAACTGATGGAGCTAACAATCGAATGGCTGAATTCGGTGGAAAATGGAATACTGGCAAATGAGGCTGAGGTTGCTGTTGTTGTAAAAGAAATCCTTTGGATGGAACTGATTGTTGTTGAATGTAAATTGAATTTGGTACAGGACTCTTTGATGATGTCTGTGACGCCATAACTTGATTAACGGATGAAAGATTTGATTGCAATAATTGAGGTGGCAGTTGAATATTTGAAGAATTGATTTGCGGTTCATCAATATGATGTGAAATCGATTGAATAGGGGAAGGCATTGTGACTGTAGCGGTTATGTTCGTAGTAGTATTTGTAATCAAAGCAGAATTCACTGTTGATTGAATGTGTTTGGGTGAAGAATATGGAGATAGTGGTTTTGGTTCTTCTAGATCAGGTGAAAACGTTTTCATGTCTATGTCGTTATTCAGCAAATCTTTGTTGTCGACATTAAGCAGATTTTGTTCATTTGAATCGGCTACATTTTTGACAATATTATCAACTATTGATGATTCTATGCTTTTTGTTTTATCATTATGACCACCTTGGCCTTGAATAAATGATTCAGTTGTTGTATCGATTTCGGTACTTTTGCTAGACTCAAAAAATTTCTCTGTTTGTTTATCTGTGGACTGTTCAGTTTTCGGTTGTTCTTGAATTCCTATATTACCATCATTTTGATCGAACACATAGTCTACATTATCTGAATTGCCCACATTTTCAATATTTTTCAAATTATCCACAAGATTAGATCGATTAGAAATCAATGGATTTACTTCGATTTCTTGTGAAGGTGATTCGTTAGGTTCAAAATCATCAAGATTCATAATAGAATTAATAGCTGAAAATTGTTCATTATCGGATATAAGTTTTGTGGTATCCAAACAATTTATTGGTAGTATCGATTCCATCAATGATGATGGATGATTGGCCAAATTTATGATTGAACGATCAAATGCTGGAGGTGGTGATGGCGTTCGAAATAATGGATTTTCATCCACAGGATTTGTACTTAAAATAGAAGTCACTTCTTTGACTGTTGCACTATTCATTTCATTATTTTCGAAAGCATCTTGTTGAGAATCATCAATCAAAGCGTTAGTTATTGCGTTTTCTGGGGAATTTGTTGCTTGTTGATAACAGATATTATCTTTATCATCCGATATTTGATTAATAGATTTGATATTCGGTAAAGTAATTTCTGTATTCTCAGTTGTTGAACTACAAATATGTTCGACCAATTCATTACAAATGGACTTTTCTAAACAGGACGTCATTTCATTGCTATTATTTCCGTTTTGATCAACTCTTGCTTCACCATTTGTAGAAAAACGAATAGTTAACTTTTTTACAGTTTCCGACTTAGATTCGGGGTTATTATTGATTTCTATTTCTTTTTCATTTTCACCAGAATTTTGAATAATTTTAAAACCATTATCATCAGAATCTAAACGTTTGAGCAGAAGTTTAGGTAATTTTGGTGTATCTTTTCGCATCTCATGACATTTTTTTGATGCTTCTTCATCATAGTCAGCGTGATTGAATTTGAAATTATCTAATAACTCATCATTGACATCATCATCATCATTATCTTTATCACCGATTAAAGAAGCATTCAGACAATCCATCATTATTGATTCGGTGAATTTTGGCTTTCCAGTTAGCGTATATTGTTGACGTTTATGAAAATAATTTGATTTTCTGGAGATATCTGTTTGAATACTGGTATTAAATGGAGATTTCGACACTGAAAAATACTGATCAATATCATTATCTTGATGTTTTCGTCGTTTATTTCTATCATCATCATGAGTATCATCATCATCATCGTCATCCTCGAAACTAGATGGTGTAGAATAGATACTTTCATTGGAATCATCATCATATGTATCATCATCCTCATCATCATTATCACTGAATAAATTAGCCGAAAAATTTGAACGCTTTCGTTTTGCAGATTGTGATTGTAATTCTTGTTCTTGTTGTGCTAAAATAGATCGTGTAGCTGTAGATGATGGACAGTGGAACAGTGAATTATTTGTCAATGAAATACGGATAGGCGCTACCGTTTTGACATCATTATTCGATTTGATAGATAAATTATTCATTGATGATGATTGTAGCGACATTGAATCATCAAGATCGTCGAATGGATTTTTAACAATCTCAGTTTCATATTGCTCAATAACTTTATTATCATTATGATTATTATGGTTATTGTTGTTGATATTATACAAAATATGTTTCCTAGTGGCTACATTAGGTAGATCACGAGGTTGTTGCGAGTTGATTTCAGAATGAAGAAATTTTCCATCCGATATCGATTGTTGATGATGAATAAAATTATCTGAATTCATGTTGTCTGATAATGAATGAAATGTCGTTTGTGGTTGTTGTTGTTGATTCATCCATGGTAGTGCTTTATGCTGCTTAGATTGATATTGATGATAAGAAAAACGAGGTTCAGACCGTTGACTAGAAATATTGTATTGAATTTGATCTTGTTGAGCAATAAACCCGTGTTCAGTTTGGTTTGAATTAGAATATGATTGTTGCTGGAAAGAAGGAGGCAGATGTTGTGGATTTCGGGAATGTAAAAGTAAATGATGATCATCTTGAATCGAATGATGATCAAGTTGATCGGAATAGTAATGTAATGATTCGCGCTTTTGCAGTTGTGAATGTCGGGCCCGTTGACGTTGTTGTTGATTAGTCATTAATGCATCGATTACATCAGGTGGAATTTCTAAACCGGCCATTTCTGCTTCTTTGAGAAGAGTTTTCAAAGATTTTGGACGGCCACGACCACGTTTCATAACTGTTGTGGCCGATGATGGTGATGTTGATATTAAAGATTGTTCTACACAGGGTATTCGTGATATTAAAGATGCCGAAGAAGGCAATTTAGCCAATAATGATTGAATCAATGATTTTGAAATGGAATGTCTGGAAGTAGATTTGTTACTACTATTGTTGTTAGCTTCATTTAAACGAGGTCGACCACGAGAACGTTTTTTGCCAATTCCAGTTGTCGTATTAGAATAGGATTGCTGGTGATGATAGTGACTAGCTTGATGATTGTAATGGTTATCTGGAATGTGGTGACATTGATCCAACAATGAACTAGAATTACCTGGAAATGCATATGGATCAAAAGATTTCGTGTTGCCTGCAAAAAAAAGAGAAGATATTAATCTTTTTGAAATAGCAAAACAAAAGACGATTAATTACTCGAAAACGGAACGGATGAATTAAGTTCATCACTTCCAGGAGTTAATGGTTGTAATTTAGGCTGCATCGACAAAGGAGGCGGAGATTCGTTATCAAATCTATTGTCACCATCATGGTGTAGACGTCGTTGATTGGATGACAATGTCGTTACAGGTGACAATGAACAATCATACATTGAACTCATTGATGATGACAATGATTGTGACATTGTAGGATCGGTTGAAGATTGATTAAACCAATTGTTCAATGTTGATTGCGGTGATGAATTGGATGAAGTTGAATGTTTTTTCGGTCGGCCACGTTTTTTACGCTGACGCATTTCACCCAATTTTGGATCAAATACTAAATTTGGATCTAATAATGGTGAATATTGATTATTATAAGAGCCTTGGGATTTGTTATTGTTGGCATGAAAATCGTACGGCAATTTAGATGCTGCCAATGATGATAATGGATTATAAGATCCACTGAAGTCGCATGACGGACTGGTATTCCTATCATGGCTATTGATGTTTGATTCTTGACATGATGTTTCCATTGATGATGTTGATCGCTGTTGTTGTTGAATGATAGGTGAGACCTGTCGAGAAGTCATTTGCGCCATTTCATTCAGATAGGATGATAATCCACTAAACTGTCTTTCCATACGTGCAGATGATGTAGTATTATACTTTGTCATATTATTATTATCGAAAAAATCATTGTTATGCATAGGATTTTCACAATTATCATCATTTAAATTAAATTCATCGACAATTGTGTTACTATTATTACTGGACATTGACATGAATGGATCGATACACGCTTCTGTAGATGATTGCAGATCTACAGTTGATGGTGAATGTTTAATCGACAAAGATTTTTGGGATATGTTTGTCGCGTGATTGAGGTTAGAAGTTTGCTGCACCGAATAAGGTGAATTTGAAGGTGTCTCTTCATGTTTGATATGATTAATTGATGATGATGTATCCAGAGATGAATGTGCTGAACTATCGACATTATTGTTGAACGATTTCATCGATGATTCGTATTGTGAATGTGTTTGTGGCGTAGTTGTATTTGTTTTAACAAATGAATAAGGCGTCGATGGACAACTAGAAGTTGATGATGATGGACAAAGGCCAGATATAGTTCCGATACTGGTCAATGGTGATGTCACTGGTGAAAATTTATCATTATTCATCAATGTCGGTGGTAAATGTGTTTTTTGGCTGTGACTATTTGTAGTTTTATGTGAGGATGTTGATATAAAAGATGGAGATGTCCTTGAACAAGATGTCGATGATGATGCCATTGAAGAGATCGAAGTAGGCTGTGGTACTGAATATGGTGAGGATATATCGACAGATGAAACTGATCCAATAGATGCTGATTCATAGGGCATGGAGTTCAATCTAGATCCATTTTTCGAATGTGTAAGATTATCATTTGCTACATTCGAATGAAATTCATTCAAAGTATCACCGTTGTTTATTGATAAAAGATTCGGATTAAAATTATCAAGTAAAGGCGAAAGATCATTATTATCGTATTCATCGGAAAGTAGTGATGAAGGCGGAAGGAAATCATTACCAATAAATTCATTCAATGTAGACTGAGATTGAGATGAAATAGGGAATGGATTCAAATCATTCATCCATTGATGAGCATCAGTATTCATATGAGCTTGTGCTTGTGGAAAATTAGCATTCACATTTGTCTTTGAATAGTGGGAATTGTCTATGAATTTAGAATCGACATTGGCCATTTTGGCTCGAGATACAAACGGATCACTTTTTCCATTGAATGATGGACTAGTAACTTGTTGTCGCTGCTTTTGTTGATATTGTTGAAATAGACTTAAATGGGCAGCAGCTGCAGCAATGGATGCTTGTGAAAATTGATTTGATTGATGATGATAATTATTATTGGCATGATCATTATTCAATATTGATGAAGATGGTGATGATAATGATGTGGATGAGGATGATGATGATAATGAAGATCGAATTGATTGATTGAGAAATTGATGATTAGAAGGATGATGAGAACAAGAATTTATCGAAGAATTTCGTAACTTGACCGAATGATGATGAACATTATCCGCCATCATTGTTATTGGAGGTAAATTATGAAAATTGGATGAAAGATTTGAGTTGGCTGGTACAGACATTGTTTGTGAAAATGGATCCATGGATAATGAACCAGATGATAAACTTATTCTGCCGAAATTATCATCACCGAAATTGGTGTTACCGTTTAACAATGTACAAGCATTTGATGATGAGCTTGACAAATTTGTACGCATTGTTGTAATTTGATTTTTGATTAAGTAAAAACATAAAAAAAACGAACACAAATCTTTTCACGAAAACAAAAATAGCAACAATAATGGCAATGACCATCAATAACAATATGACAACATTATCATCTTTATTAACGATGATTACCAGACAATGATGTTGCCAACACGAATTCAATATCCAATTTTTTATGATCTAAGTGGACATCCTTGACGATAATAACATTGTTGTATAGAATCAATTGATATCAAAACAGAAGAAAATTATTGATTCAATAAAATGATTGTGGTCGTTCCGGTAATCATCAAACATTTTTAAAAAATCATCATAAGAATAGATGCTGTCATTACATAAACAATATTGGCAATAACAAATAGATGAATTTCATTCAAAGATATGATGGTTTGAAAGCTTTAAGTATCTTGTTCGTTTGATTGATGGCAAATTTACGTTTACTTTTCTTTTTGTCACTAAATTGAATGGCTATTCAATAAGATGATGTATTTATACGTGCTGTTTGCGTCATGTCTCTCTCTCTCTTTAGGAATCAACAAGTGGATACAGCATTATATTTGTTCATGTTCTAGGACGGCAATAACAACGGTGATGTTGATGTTGATGATTATAGTATTATGATTGACGAAACGATCAGGAAAGATGAAAAAAACAGGGACATATGAAAAAAAGAGAAAAAAAAACTAGTTAGTCGATGATATTCATTCGAGGATCGCCATCACCATTATGGCGTTTGGTGACGGCAAGCGAAAAAAATGATTGAAAAGGAAAAAAATAAGGATATTACTACTATATGATTACAACTATCATTTTATATGTATACTCAAATACTCAGTGTCGCACAGTGGTTGGAATTTTTGTTTTTTTTTTGACTATTTCGATCATTGATCGTAAAAGGGAAAGGAAAACTAAAAATGAAAATCAAAGTTAAATGATGATGATTATGATGATGAGACCAATAAAAGCAAAAGAATCAACAAAAACGTGCAACAGCCATGGCGTGATAATTATCATTATGATGGATTTAAGTCTATTTAAAAATGAAAATCAAAGAATATCACTATGACAATAGAAATTGACAGATATGAAATTTGGGAAAAAAATTCTGTTTAAAACAACAACATACATTGTATATGTGTAATTATTCAAGAAAAAATGTATTGATGTAACAGAATCGGATCCAATTAAATTGAATCCGACTGAATTTCTCAATTCTTATAATGAACAGTAAAAATTATGATTCAAAAATAAAAATTGAACCAAAATGAGTATATGGATAAAAAATGGTCTCACATTTTTTGAGGTGTGTATGATCATTTTTGTCATCTTCATCCAAGCAACGAATCGTATAATGTTGTTAATAATATATACTAATTTGGTAAACTTATCAAGCAAAAAAAGCGCCTGAATCAATATATTGTTGGCTGCATATGACATTCAAACAATAATCTATACAAGCAAATGAATAGGAAAAAAATGCTTCAAGCGTATCCGAAATGGCAGTAGCAGCAGAGTTGTTTGTATCCGGATTTTATCCTTCGAAAAAGACTAAACAAAAACATCATTATCATCATCTATACAACATTCATTATCAATGTATTCAATGTATCAATGATTGACAACAAATCAATAGATTTAAAAATATTCGATCTGATAATCAATCTATGTTATTTATTGACTTGTTATACATTATTCATACAACACAAATAAATTGGACTGTTATCATAATAATTTCGCAATAAATTCTCAAAATTGACAATAAAAAAACATCTCCGACGAATTCAATTTTTCTTCGTAATTCAAAAATTCAAAATTTGAAGAATCGTTCACAATTCGACAGATCCTGGCAAAGCTCTAATAAAGATAAAACAATGTTGCATAGAAGAAAAAAAACAATTCTACGACAATTCTGATGATGAATTAGTTTAGTTTCAAATTATTCTAACGACTTTATACCAAGTTACCAGAAAAAAAAATTTTGACTGTAAACTTTATAATAATTATACGACAGCTTGCAGTTTTTTGTTCGTTTGTTTGTCCATCTAAATTGACTTTTTAAACAGTGATCGCATATCACTCGGTTATTCTGCTTTTCATTTCAGCTATGTATCAGTCTATATTAATGTCATGTATAATAATGTATTTCATTAAACCCGATAAAATTTTCAACAAACTAAACAAAAAAAACTTCAGGCAAACTGAATTGGTGAATGAAATAAAAAACATGCACTAACAGACAGACAATCGATCCCAATTGACGATGTCAGAATGGAATACAAAACTTTTCTTGCCACCACCTTTGGACAAAATAAACAACAAAACAAAAATGTTTTAACAAGCTAATGGTGTTGAGTCGGAACACACATACAAAACGAAGGACACCATTTGGACTAACAACCGAATTGGTTTCAGTACTCTAAAGTGTTCAAATAAACACTACAGCGAACACATATTGAATGAACATGCGAATTTGAGTACAAGAGCCCGGGTTTTGTATATTTTCACATGTCAGTTTGTTGGCAGTTCCATTTGGAGCATTTATATTGTCTAAGTATTATTAGTTCTAGTAGTGAACAAGGCATTCATTTTCGGAAAAGAAGAGCTTCAACATATTAAGGACGTGTGTGCATGTATGTGTATGCGATCGTGATCGTAAATGGTGGCCATGATGATGATGGAAATGGTGGGCACCAAACAGGCCGACAAGACTAGGCCAGGCGCTATCTGTCTATCTAATAATCATCATAGTTGAGTTAGCCCTAAATGAACATTGTCACCATTGTCAGCCAACATGCTGTTATTGGCATTCATATCTAATACATGCAGCAACATTAACAATCCTAAATCCAACAATAACAACAAAGAGAAAAAATTGATGATTGTAATGCAATATCATTGATATGGAGCGGACTAACATATGGCGCCCGCATTAAAATCAGCCAACCGACCATGACAGGCTGAAGTACTGGCCATAAACGTAACACAAAACAGACAAAAATTTAAAGATAGGTTGGTTTGGCTGAATGCTTTTTGTTATGCATTAAATGGACAATCAAACAAATAGGACAAGCGATACCAATGGATAAATGATGTAAATGTCGTATTGTAAAATGTCTGGATGTCATCGGTATATATCAAGGGAAAAATAGAATATACAGGCAATATTAGACAACCAGCATGATGATGGGCCATACGTTCAAGTTGACAATATGGTCGATGTGTGAAAGAGGTACATTTACTCTTATAAAACAAATGGAAATGACATCAAATGAATAGACTTGATAACAAAGCTAAATATTTCACATTATTGCTGTTGTTGACATATTACATACTCTTTTTGTATAAATGTATGTTTAATAAACATGTCATTAGTTTAGATGGTCTCAAACAAATTATAATCAGTATCATATATTGTTAAAAAATTACAAAGGATTTATAGATTCTAAATGCATTGTTAAATTCAATTCGATTACGACGAAAAATTTCAGGATTGGTTGGTAACAACTGAAAATTCTAGCTAGTCATATTAAAATACTAAATGATATGAATCACGTGTGTTATCATCGAGTGGATTGAATTGTCAATTATTCTGGGTTAATTCAGTATGTCAATTATAGAACATGTCAATTCTTGATTC
>ERZ500997.384-NODE-384-length-12360-cov-5.422999_pt1 | contig 12360 bp, 10 predicted proteins | sample MGYA00248826_ERZ500997 | MGnify/ENA primary metagenome ERZ500997 (study PRJEB25958, sample SAMN03398524) | human skin metagenome | study: EMG produced TPA metagenomics assembly of the Human Skin Microbiome Metagenome (human skin metagenome) data set.
ATTACAGTAAGGAAAAAAACTTGATGAAAATTCCTAAATGATGTTGTGGATCAGGATGATTCAGAAAAACATGAAATATTTTGATGAAAATGTCAAAAGTGTGGATCTTCAATTAGACTAATAGGGAAAAACATTAAATCATTTTGAAAAACATTTCATAAATCAATTTTTGTTGAAAACAAAAAAATCCCCAAAAAAACAATTTTGAAAAAACCCTAGACTTTTTATATTCAAATAACCAAATGTTTTTTTCTTCTTGGCTAAAATCCCAAAAGAGAAAGGTATGGATGTCGTTAAAATTCGGAACAAACATCCGAAAAAATATAGTAAACAAACAAACTGACAAAAAAATGAACCAAAAGTAAATTTAAACACCGACAAACCCATTTATTGAATGCAAAATTACCCAAAAAAAAAATATTGAAAAAAACATTACCCAAATCAAAGTGAAAGTGTTTTTTCCTGTGTTAAAAATTTCGTTTGACCTAATATAGAAAGTTTGGCTTTTCAAAATCAATCGATTAATCGATTGATTTGATTGATTAAATAATCGATTCTAGCGAAAAAAATCATTTAAATCAAATCAATAAATATTATTTTTTTGCAAAATAAATCATCATCGCCCTAGATCTCAAACATTTTGGGTGGAAATAGAGCACAAAAAATCTGGTACACACCGAATTGCATTGGCCAATGAAAAAATTGGAAAAAACCCCAAAATTTAAATTTGTGAAAAAACCCTCAATTCGCAGTTTCAAACCGACCGAATTGATTGATTGATTTGGAAAAATTCTCCAGAAAAAAATGGAATGATGAGAAAAAAACGACGATGATGATGATGGGAACAAAAAATGACATCAACACAAACATATATTACCCGAAAAAAATGTTTATAATTTTCATATGATTTTTCTGGGCAAAATATTTCCGGATTTTCATTACGGAAGATTTTCATTTTTCTTTCTTTTCGAAAAAAAAATCGAAATGAAAATCTTACCAAACACGTAGTGTCTTTGGATTTGTTTTGCTTTGTTTGTTTGTGTTAAAAAAAACAATTGAAAATCATCGAGAAGAAAACGAAAAGAAGAAAATCTATTCACAATCATCATACGGATATGATTGATGAATAGAAATGAAATGAATGAATGTAACAAACAAAAAACTATTTCCACACAATATGTTCATCATCATCATCCTGATATACCTGTCTTTTTTTTAACCTGTGTGTGTGATATGAATCTAATCGACTGGAACAACAACGTGAAAAACCGATCAACAAAAAAAAAAAAAAATTAAAAAACCGAATAAATGAATGGGAAAAAAACACTTTTCTTTCAGAGAAAAAAACAACAAAAACAAAAACAATATTGTCATTTCATTTCAGTCTAGTTTCATTTTTTTCATAGAAAATACATTTTCATTTTCAATCATCATTTTTTTCATTTGATTAATTAGCTGACAGCAACATAATTAATTCACAAATATGATGTATGTTTGTGTTTGTCTGTGTGTGGGTGGGTGGGATAATTTTATTTTATTTTTGGGAATTTTCTGTTCGAGTGAATTAATTATTTACCTTTTTTTTGCTGCATCAATTAAATTTGTCGGATGAGAGATGTTATTGGAATTTTTGTTTTGACTAAAAAAACATTCAATGATGATGATGATGATGATAGAAATGTTGATCACAGAAACTTTTTTGAAGGGGGAGGTGACAAAAACAGAACAGACAACAAACAGCAATGAACCAATAACATCAATGTGGATGTAAATGATGAACGAAACAATCGATAGTTTCAACAATCGATTCGAATGTTCAATTTATGATGGTTTTTTTTTGTTGGTTGAAAATGTCGAATCAATTTCAATCATTTGGATGTCACATTGATGATTATTCAACCAAGAAAAAACTGAAAACTGAAAAATCAAATAACATAAAACAGACAACAACAAACAAACAAATTCACATCACATCACACAAATTGAACATATGATTTTTCATTTTTACAATTTTTCAATGTTGGCGCGAAAAAAATGAATTTCATAATCAATGACATATACACAGTGTTATGGTCGAATGATTTTTTGACATATATTTTTTTCGTTTTTTTTTTGATTTGGAGAACTTATGTTAAAAACAACAGCAACAACGAAAAACAAAAAACAAATTTTGTTGTGGATCGAAAAATAGATTTGATTTGATGAGAGATTCAAACAGATAGATAGATCCAGTTGAATGAAATTGTTTTGGGCGCCAAAAAATCACATTATTTGATTCAGTGAAAAACAAAACAAAGCGATGATCATGATGATGATCATCATCATTTGGGATGAACTTTTGTTCATCATCATCATCAAAATGTTTTATTTGGAAAAAAAAACTTAACACTTTATTTTCTTTGTTGATTATGATGGTGATTTACATTTGGCAACGACAACGATGTTGATGATGATGCCCGCCGAATTGAAATAAAACGAAAAGAAAAAATACAAAGTTTGGTTTGGCGTCATATCAACCGTCTATCTTTTGTTTGGGGTCTTAGATTTTCTCTTTCGTTTCTCTTTTTACTATCCAACCATCATCATCATCATCATCATCGTAGTTTACTATCTTCAATGCGCTGGCACATAAACACACACTGAGAGTGTGTCAATTGGAAAAAACTACGAAGAAGAAGAACCGATAAACTTTTTTTCTCGATAGATTTTCTTCTTCTTCAATGGAATAGGGATAATGCACATGTGCCGCTGCTGTTGTTCAATAAATTCGTTCGTATTTTTGAATGGAGAAAATGAATGAAAAACGAAAGAGTCAAGCTTGATGATGATATGGATACAAACGAAGACGAATACGACCAACGTCGATGATAGTTGTTGTTTTTTTAACGTTTCAGACTTGCTTGGTTGCTTGTTTGTTTGTTTGAAAATGATATATAGTCGGATTCGAAAAATGATTTTCGAAAAAATAAAATTTGAAAAATCAAAAAAGAAAAGAGAGACAACGATTGACAAACACATTGATGTACCAGTTTAGTACCAGGAGCCAAACACATGAACCAGATTCAATGATCGAATGATTGAATGGATATTCAAGTCGATTAACCATTTATTCATAATGTTGGATATTTCTCTTTCTTTCTCTTTCCAATCAATTCGGTTTTTGTTAGAGAGAAAAACAACAGCAAAATTCTTGATGATAATGGTGGTGAAGTAGAAAAACAAAATCAATTGATTTGGTTGATTGATAAACAAATGCAAATATTTCAAATTCTTGGAGGGAAAAGAATTTTTTTTTGTCCAACAACAATTCGAACGAATTTTGAGCGGAGATGTTCATTAACGACATGACATGATTCGTTCGATGATTCGAACGAAACGAATCGAATGAATTTTTGTTTTGTTTTTGTTGTTTCGAATTGTTGCTCGAGGGAATGAAGGAAATTCCTTAATCGAAAATGAATGAATTCTTTGTCTGTTTTTTTATTCTTTTGTTTTATCTCATGAATTTTGTATGTGTTTTGTTTTTTGGCCAGAAGAGAAATTCCAAATGTGCAAAATGAATAAATGAATTATCATCAGCAACATTTTTTTTTCTCGTTCCCTGTACAGATCGAAAATTGATGATTATTGATTGATTGAAAAAACATCGATCACCAAACTCGACCAAACGAACAAACAAAACGAATCCTGGAACCTTTCTTGTTTTCACAACAAACAGCAAAACTGTGTTTGAAAAAAAAAACGAAAAATTTCATTGAAATTCATTTCGAAAAAAATGAAATGAAATGAAAATCAATGTTTTTTTTGGTTGGTGTCCATGAACCATTTTTTTCAACCAAAAAAATTATGATCATCAAACAACTGAAACGCACGAATGGTCATTTATTATCCAAAATAGACTTTGAAGAAAAGCAAAACAAAACTCTTTTTTTCACTTTTCCCTAGTTGTTCATATCATATCAATCAAAATAATAATCTTCATTCCTCTCTCACTCTCTCTATTTCAACAGCCGTTTATAGAAACTTAGTTTTGTTAAACTTTCAAAAAAATTCATTTCATTTTTTTTCAATCAAACACCCAAAATTGTGATAATATTTCAATGGAATCCATAAGTTTTGTTGTTGTTTTTTGTTGGTGATTTCACTTTATTCATAGAAAAAAAATGGTTGACTAAACTGATTTTCGGACACCGGACAGCATTGATGCATAGCAAAATCATTTTTGTTCAAAAAAAAATGAAAATGAAAGACTTTCCAGCCAACCAGTCAACCAAGTGAATGAATGAACAAATTGGTCAAACAAAAAAATGACTGATAATAATGATGTCAAAAGATCAAAAATCCTTGATCTTATAAAAAAGTTTTCGGGCAAAAAAGACAACAGAACTTGAAAGTCCAAGAAACAAAAATTGATTATTTATTCATCATTGTCATATATGAATGTTCTTCCTTTCCTATGTCCTGTCCTTTTGTTGTTAATCTTTAATGTTTTGTTTTTAATTTATTTTGTTTTTCTCAATCTTACTTTCCCTCATTAAATAATTCATATGATAAGTTTTTTTGGTAGGGAAAAAACGGTAAGATTTTTCATTATCATCCATTTGACCATCATAATGTTTGTTTTGTTTTGTTTTCGATTTCGTCAATCAATTATCATTTCCCATAGTTAATGATTCAAGATCTTTTCCTCATTCATTATCGATAAATATTATTGAAATTTTATCGATCGATTGATTATATTTAACCTTTAATGAAATAATAACAACCATTATAACATTGATAATAATAATTAATGACGATTATCATCATCAATGATGACAATAATGATGAAATTCCAATCATTATTTTTTTAAAAAAATGATTGGAATTTCCATTTTAATAATGATCTTTTTCATCATTGATCAATTCATTGATTGATTGATTGATTGGCTATTACATTTTATAAAATTTTATCAATTATTTAACAATGAAAAAACAACAAAACAAAACAACAACTACATCCTTAGAATGTTTCATTTGTCATTCAGAATTTACAATTTTCTTTCATGTTGAATTTAAGAATTTTTTCTTTCTTGGTTGTATCCATGGATATATCCAATGTTTTTTGTTTCCCGGACAGGACAGGAGAAAAAAATCTAATTGAAAATGACGGGTCTTGTTGTTGTTGAACGAAGAAAATGAAGAAAAACGAAAGAAAAGAAAACTTTCATTTAATATCATTCGACTTTTAATCAAACGAAAATAACCGAAAAACATTCGGACATAATGGATTTTCTTTTTCTTGTTCTCGTTCGGTTAATATTACCCGGATGGTGGTATTGTGGTGGACAAACAAAACAAAATGTGAAAACCCAGTAATTAAACCCCGTTTAATCCTTTATCATAATCTTCGTTTGGTTTGTTTCCAAACAGAATTCCAATGAAACAAATGAAAAAAAACATCGACAACATTGGATTGATCGAAAGTCACGAACCAGAAAAACTTTTTTTGCTGTTTCGTTTTTAACCAAAAAAAAATTTTAATTTTCAGTTATTTTTGTTGGATATAAGTTTTGGAAAAAAAACTCGAAACTCAAAAATTGTTTACGTGGAAACCAATTCACTCACTCTGTTTTTGGAAATGAAAAATCAAAAAAAAGTTTCAAGAACTTTATTTACGAAATTAAAAAAAAACTTTTTTCATCATCATTATGTAATGGTTTGTTGTTTTTTCGTTTGGTAATTAAACCAAAAAAAAGATCAAGCTAAATTGATTGGACTTGACTGAAAATAAAATAATGATGTGTTTGTCAGGTTTGTCATTTTTTTTGAAAAAAATCTTTAAATAATGATTTTCAATCCAGAATTCTGGATGTTCGAAACAGTGAGAAAAACTTTCGGAAAAGTTAATTTCTGAGAATGTTTCTCTTTGTTTAATCTTCTTAACCATTTTTGGTAAGTTTGTTTTTGGATTTTGACTAGACAGATGAATTTCATCATCATAATATTCTCTCGAAAGATTCAAGAAGAAGAAAAACAAAATCATTATAAGAAAGAATGTTTCCGGTAAAAATATTTTCTTGTTTCCGGAAAGATTTTTTTCTTTTGTTTCTTCAATTATCATATTGAAGAAACAAAAAACAGAAATATTGTTACAATGAATATCATAATCGAAGGACGAAAGTAATTTTTTTTTTGTTGTAACCAAAAATAGAAAAAAAATAAGAAATGTTCCCGATCGATAACAACAACAACAAATGGAGGGAGGAGAAATCGATATCTGATGACGACGATGAAGAAACACATAACCACCAGAACATACTGGTATTAACCAAATAATCGATACCGGACACAGGCAGGCAATTTTTTGTTATTATTATTATTCGATTCAATTCGATTAGAAAGAAAATTAATCAATTTTTCTTTTTTGTATTACAATCGATCAAATTGATACAAACATTTTTTCTTTTTCTTTTTTCTTTTTATCTGATCCAGATCGGAAATGAACAGGAGAGAAAAAAAACATTCGAAATTGAAAAAAATCCTTCTTTTTCACCTTGACAGATAGGGGTAAGCTTTTTTCTTACTTGGCTTTCGAACGAAAGCAATCAAAAAACATGTTTTGTTTTTCCATTTCTTTTTTTTTTGCAATTATTACACGATCAATATAATTTCATTTTGTTCATTGTCGTTTTTGTTTTGTTGGATCGATTTCATCTTGAATTCATTTCATCTTAATTGTCGTAAGGAGAACGTCTTGGCCAAAAATTTTAATTTTTTTCTGTTTGCTTGACAAACTAGGAGATGCGCACCAGCAAGACCATTATCAAAAAAACGATACATTATTTTAATGATGTTCAATCGTAAAAAAAAATAAATTGGCTGAAAGATAATAGTAATGTCTTCTTCTTTTTTATCATCGAATATCAAGTATTGAATCATTTAATGATAATGATCTTTTCGATTATTATTATCAACATTTTTAATGATAATTAATGATGATACTTGAGAATGAAAAAGAGAGCAGAAATTATTTCAAAATCGAATGTTCGAATGGAATATTCTTGTATTCAGTCGTCCTATCATCTATGAACGGATTCTCTGTTGTTGATGAAAGCATGAAAAAAAACGTGTGCTGTTTTTCGGATTTTTGTTTTTTTAAATTTAATTTTGTTTTGAAACATGATTTTAACCACGGAAAATATCGAAATGAATAATGATGATCGTAAAAACGAACCATCAGTAACAAGAACAATCGTTGACGATGATGGACAACAATTATCATTTCGTAAAGTTGGTGGTTTTGATTTACTCGTTGATCGTCCATTCGTTACTGATGATCAACAATCATTATTAATAATATCGGGACGGAAAATACGTAAATATTTCATTGAGAATGGTAATTTTTTAGAAGAATATTATTTCGGTATCAATGCATCAATCGTTACCATACAACGAAATGAAAATCCAAATGAGTGTTGGCTAGCATTCGAAAATGGTCATATAATTCAATGGAATTATTGGGAAAATTTTCGTATTAGTCAAATGAAAATCCCATCAATCGATCGTAGCCATTCATTAGTATATTATAAACGTATTGATAATATTTGTTATTTTGTAACTAAATTATTGATGAAAAAAAAGAATACTGTTCGTTATAAGCTACAATATTATTATCAAAATAATCCGGAAAATCAAATGTTAATTGATCGTTCGATGAATTTTTCGGGAAAATTTTCAACCAAATCAATTTCATTTTCATCCAATGGTCAAATTTGTGCTGTAATTAATTTGAATCAATTATTCATTTATGAATTGCCGATATCATTAACAAGTCGAAAACAAATTTATAATTGTGAAGATAAAAACAAACATTTTACCGTAATACGATTTCATCCGATTGAATCGATCCTGGTTACAGGTGATACCAATGGCCAAATACATATTTGGAATGATTTATTCGCAACAAATCGACAACCAATAAAATCTATTCTACATTGGCATTCACAATCAGTTGCCGATTTAGTTTATTCACCGAATGGTACAAATCTTTATTCAGTTGGTAATGAAATGGTTCTGGTTAAATGGAATCTGGTTGGACAAAATTTTGGTGAAAAAACATTTGTACCACGTCTGGGTGAAAAAATATATTTTGTAACTATCGACAAGAATAATGAATTTGTCATAACAAGTCATTTGGATCAATCCATTCAGATTATTGATGCAAAAATGAATGGTATTCGTACGGTTATTGAAGGTTTATCATTTTCAAAGGGAAATAATTTGTATCGTTCGGCGGTCGGTCTACATTTTAATCATCGATTAGAATCGATTGCTATGAATGGTCGTATTGGTCATCTACAATTTTATTCACCATTCTATCAACGACAGCTATTTCAATTGGATATTACTGAACAAAATATTATTGTTGCACCAACAATTCGATCAAGTCGTTCAAGAAAACATTCTATTGAAGAAGTTGATAAAGACAATTTCATTCCCATACAAGTAACAAGATTAGCTATCAATGATGATGGTTATTGGATGGCAACCATCGAATATCGTAATGATGAAGAAACATCACCAGAAATTCGTTTAAAATTTTGGTTATTATTACCATCGAATAATGGTTTTGAATTGAATACCACCGTTCATTTACCACATGATGATGATATTAATTATATGGAATTTTCAACTTCAAATTCTTCATCATCATTGCAACAATCAAAACATCGAAAATTGCCATCCGAATTACATTTGGTAACGACAAGTCAAGATAAAACATTTAAAATATGGGATTTAAAAACGTCTGCTGTTGCTTCGGGTAATCGTAAACAATGGTGGAATTGTTCAAGACAAGGATCATTGAATAATAATTCCGTACCAAGAATGGCATCATTTTCATCCGATTCATCATTATTAGCTGTTTTATTTGATGAAAATCATTTGACAATGTGGGAATTGAATTCGAATGAATCGAATAATGATATACGTTATATACCACGTATGGATATTTTTGATATTTTCGATAATAATGGTAATGATAATGATGATCAACAACAACAACAAAAATCAATCGAAAATAATCGCCATATAATTTATATTGGTTTTGGACAGAAACAATTTTCACATTATCTTATTGAAGGTCATCGTCGTGGTCTAATTGTTCGTAATGTAGTGCGAAAATTTCAGAAAATTTTTGAATATAATATTCCAACGAAATGCAATGATAATAATGTATTACCAATCGATTCAATTGTCAGGGAACGTGGTGAAAATATTCTTGCTTTGATTGCATTGGATCGTATTCGATTTTTATGTCTACAACAACAATCAGTGGTTGCTTATGTTGATTTAGCAACAATGAAAAATTTTCGTGGAACAATTATATCATCGGTATTTTTGCCGTTAAAATTCGACAGTGATAACCACGATGATGATAACCAAGATGATGGTGAATTATCATTCAAACAAAATTATCTTTGTTTAACCGATCAAAATGAATTATTTCGTACGATATCATCACAAAGTAATACGGATGGTGGTAAAAATATCCTGGATGATTATTCTGAAACCATTATGGTTGGTACACAAAATGATTTACGTACCGAAACATTTATTCGAAATATTGATGATAATTATCGATCAAATAATTGTTTAGCAACATTGATGGCCATCAATGATGATGATGATGAATCCAGCAAACAAAAATTATCAGATCGAACAACAAAATCAACATCGGAATTGATTAAAAAATATTTCTATCATATACCTTCACATGTATTACCACCGGTTCATATTTTGGAAAAATCATTTCTTTCCGATTATCTTCAAACTTTACAATTATCATCATCGATCACGACAAAGATTGATGAGAAAATTGATAATGAAAAAAAATCGAATAATGATGATAATTCAAGACAACAACAACCATCAGATGATAATCAACAATCTTTAATGACTTATGATCGAAAAATATTTGAATCAAATTCCATTATCGATGATAATTATGATGATGGTGGTGATAATCCAATAAAAAGTAATGATTTTTTCTGGCTAAATCAATATGTTCGATCATCATTGGTCAATAATGATGATAATGATCCTAAGACGATAGATGGCGCTACGACCGATTAAAATATTTTGAAATTTTGTAAATTTTTTATTTTTATTTTTTTAAAAATTTGTATTTTTCAAATAAATTCTATAATTAAATCAAACAGTAATTGAAAAAATTAAATATTTTACAGTGAAATTTTGTTTTTGTTTCAAAAATGGACATGATGTTGTTGATTCGATTTACGACGATGATTATCCGACGAGGATAATGATGATGATGTGGATGGTGATTGGGTTGATGATATTCGACAACTACTTTTTAATACAGATTTTGGTTGTTTTTGTTGTTGTTGCGATTGCTGTTGCGGTTGTTTTCCCATTGTTGTTGTTGTTGTCGTAACAGTTGTGATCATTTTTGTTGGTTTTATCGGCAACATATAATGTGGAATTTGTATTGGACTTTTTGTAACACGTGTTATTGTTGTTGTCATTTTTCCATCAGCCGAACATAATCGTTGTGTACGAACTGTACTTGTTGTTGTTGTGGTTGTTGATGGTAATATTGTTTTAGTTTTGGATGTTGTCGATGTGGATGTTGTTGTTTTATCATCATTATGATCATTTAAATCGATTGGATTATTATTTAAATCGATAACATCGATTGGATAGCGACAAAGACGATGTAAACGTGTAAATAGACCATGATTTGGTTGACATTGAAAATAACGTACTTAGTGAGAGAAAATTAAAAAAAATAAAATGATTAGAATTATTTTAAAAAACGTCGCCCACACATTAACCCAACACTTTTGCTTTAAAGCCAAATTCAAGGGGAACAAATTAATTTAAGCGAACAAACACTTTTTACCGAAAATGTTTTTTTTATTATTAACAGGTGTCATTTATGAGAATAAAAAACATCTTTTTTTTAGCTTTCTTCTGATAATTGATTTTGATTTTAAAAGAAGAATAGGAACAAGGTTGTTGACAATAAGTAATTATTATCATCATTATTTGTACGATAATCATTTTGTTTTTTTTTGTTTACATCATCATCTAACAACATGCCGTTTATAGTTTTCAATGTGATGATTTTCAAAATAAAAAAACAAAATTTCCTATTTTAGTCAAGGTTCGAATCACATTTTAAAATGAAAAATATGTCATTTTTTTCAGGAAAATTCTTGAAAAACAAAATAAAAAACATCTTACCTCCATGCACTGAGCCATCATTTTTTCCTTCCGCTTTATCCAGTACAATACCAGCCCATTCACCTTTTGCAAATTGTACATCACCAATATAGACAATATAACCAGGTTTAATACCTTGTACCCAAACACGATCACCGATCATAAATGAATCTGGATCATCACTGAATACCGAAGAAGTTGGTACGATTCGATTATATTTATTATTATCAATCATGTTCATATTTTGATGATGATGATTTTGATGTTGCATTTTTTATTTTCAGTTTCACAGCAACAAAGAAGAAAATTATCACTAGGCAAAAAAGAACAAGGAAGCATCGACGATATCAATCCGTCGAGGTCGTTTTTTCGAAATTCCAAAAACCGAAAAAAAACAGATCAAAATGAGGAAAATGAGAATCAATCGATGAATCGAACAAACGAAAAAATGAAAAAAAAAATTTTTTGTTCAAATCATCATTGACACCAAACAAACAAGCAAAATATCGAAAGTGAAAAAGAAAGAGAAAATCTATATACATTCTATATATATAATTTTTTACATTACAATTTTGATATCACATAACCTTTTCTTTTCCTTTAATTTTACAAGTAGTAGTTATAATTATCATCAAAAAATCAAAGAAAAAAAAGGAGATCGTTGTAGCCACCACCACCACCACCATCGATCGTCATCATTATTTATTGTTAGATTCAATGTCGTACACCTGTCTTCTTTTTTTGTTTTTTGGATGTTAAAAAAATGGATACATTCATTCATGCAGGTATACAGGTGAGATTTTCCTGTTGTTGTTTGAATTTGATTTTCAAAAAAAAACAAAGAATTCTTTTTTACTATGTAAAGAGAGCATTCTCTGACAATACCAACGATGACAACGCCTTTCTCTCTCTCTATCGCTGGCGTCAAGAAAAATTTCTTTATTCTTTTAACTTTGATTGTGACAGGTGAAAACAAACAAACAAACATTGTTACTTCTGGTTATATTTTTGTTGTGTATTTCTTACAACAACAACAACAACAACAAGATTCTCTTCATGTTTTTCGATATAGAGACATCATTCATTCAATCATTTTGATGATGATGATAATGATTAATGATAATTATCATT
>ERZ500997.385-NODE-385-length-12354-cov-8.259371_pt1 | contig 12354 bp, 11 predicted proteins | sample MGYA00248826_ERZ500997 | MGnify/ENA primary metagenome ERZ500997 (study PRJEB25958, sample SAMN03398524) | human skin metagenome | study: EMG produced TPA metagenomics assembly of the Human Skin Microbiome Metagenome (human skin metagenome) data set.
TTTACTGAAACAAATAATTTTGCTGCATGCAGGCATCATTTTTTCTTTGCAATACGTTCTATATGAACGGATGATAATTTAATTCAAAAAATAATTCTCAACAATGAAAATTCAATGTAAATTCAAACCGGATTTCATGAAGAGAAATTTTACATTTCCGATGACGTCAATGAAAAAAGGGATAATTTCCACTATCAGATTTCGGGCATTATTTAAAAATGTAGAGTATTTTTTCTCGTCGACCGATTTTTCCAGATTGAATATCGAATTCCCGCAATGTGAACCGATATTAGGGAAAAAAATATGAATAAAAATCAAATAAAAAAGTAGAAATAAATGTGTTCAACAATAGATTTACTTACAAAAATGCTATCAAATTATCAAAATATCAAACATATGAATATCGGATCAATGTATGTCAATTTTTTTTTCGAATAGAACTAAACAAGCAACAAGTCCTTGAAAATGGTATCCAGTTTTGTTCAATTTTTATTCATTGATTGATCATTAAATCAGACACGAACAAAAGATTGTCATTTCGGTTAATTTACAATCATTAAGATTCAGCACTGATCGATTAATATTTTCTACTGTCATCGAGAAAAGATTGTAAAAAACGCTTCATCGTTGGAATCTAGAAAAAAAAACTTCAAATAATGTCGAAATCTGTTGAGCGTGAGTTGAAATCTATTGATTCAAGAATGTTATATCAACCTAAGCAAAACATCACATCAGAGCCGGTTTTATTGAACGCTGTACGGACTACAGAATTGATCGATTCACCACTTACAACTAATCAATCTCCGGATCAGACTAACGCTCCTCCAGGTAATTCTGAATCGCCAAATGTCGAAGCCAACGCAGAAGATTCAGCAACCGAACCGAAACAAGAAAACACTGCCCATAAAGTTGATACTCCTGATACAAAATGTGTCGATGGAGAGGAATCCTTTCCACGTACAGCTCAATTGTCAATACCACCATCATTGCTTTCAAATCAACAATCAGGTACTACGGAAGATAACGGGAAATCTGTAGTGGTAAATATCAGTCCACGAGGAAGCACAGTACAAGAAAAGAAACATTTATCTCAGATATTGCACGATGTGCAAATGATGCGTAAATTACGCCGTCGAAAGGATTCATTTGCAACCGAAGGTTCGTTTGATGATCAAATGGAACGAACAAAAGATATATCACAGCGATTTGATAAGATGGAACGATCAAAACGACTTTTGTTCAAATATCAGGTGTATGAATTTTTTAAAAAACCATCCACATTATGGGCCACCATCTACCATGTACTTGCATTCATTTTGGTTATGTCATGCTTAATCGTTTCGATATTTCCACAAGTCGATTCACCATATCTTGATGAAATGGGAGGCAAATGGAAAGTGTTGGATCACCTGGAAAAAATTGTGGTCATTTGGTTTTCTATTGAATATATGCTACGACTGTGGTCTTCTGAATGTAGGCCTAAATATTGTCGCTTGCGTGGAAAATGGAATTTTGTCAAATCGCCGGCACATCTTTTAGATTTGACTGTAATCATCCTGTCTGCATGGGTTATGGTTTATCCACATGAAGGTCACGAAGTATTTGCGTTTCGTGCTTTTCGAGGATTTCATCGTTTCTTTCAGGTGGTACAGATTATGATTACTGAACGTCAATTACGGCCATGGAAAATATTTTTATCTGTTCTTTATGATCAACGTGAACAATTGATGATCATTTTTTACATGGAAATCATCATTTTTTCATTGTTAGCCTATTTGGGTTTTTTGGTTGAACATCAAAGTAATGATATGTTAGATTCAATGGCTGAAGCTGTCTGGTGGAGTGTAAGTAATTGATTTTAGGTTCCAGGTTAAGTATATGAATAATATCTGCCTACGATTTAGATTGTAACGATGACTACCGTCGGATATGGTGATAAAGTTCCGATATCATGGCGCGGAAAAACTATCTCGGCGATATTCATTCTTTTCGGATTTTGTATGTTTGCTTTACCGGCTGGCATAATCGGTGCGGGTTTGGCATTGAAATTGGAACAAGTTGAACAAAGCCGACAACGTCGACGTAAAGTAGATGCTGCTGCTCGTGTTATACAGCGTGCATGGAATTGTCATCACGATATTGATTCGTATCAGAAATTGACTTCCTTCTTCACTCAACAAACGGGTGATCATTATAAATCTCGTGTTCTTGAAAACATAAGTCATGCATTCATTTCGTTGGTTCGATTTCAGGTGGCAAAAAGTCAATTCAAACAGCTGGCTCGTACACCCAATCTACGTAATGTGATCGAATCTTATAAATATGGTCAAATGGATATTTTCGCTCGACTTAAGCATTTGGATGATAATTTGGACAAAATAATGAACCGTGTGGCGAAAGCAGAAACTGAACGATTCGAAGCGATCAAACGTTTAACCAATCATTTACAGTTGCCGGATGGATCAACACCATCAGCATCGAGCGATACATTCATCCAAACTAATGATGGATCCTATTTGATCAATACGGTTAGCGGATGTTTCAATCAAAATTTACAATTCGATTCAACAAAATCACAATACACGGATTTGATTTTCTTGCCCAGAAAAAACCCACAACGACAGGACAAGAGAATGGAGATGGACAGCGGATCGATACGAACCCGATCGTTGGTTAATCCAGCTTCATCAACGGATCGTGATTCAACCATACCATTTATGGATGGATGGACAGAATCAGCAGAACCGACATCCAAAACAACAATAAACGATGATGGTCATCAAAAATCCCCACTTCGAAGACGTCGATTATCATCATCAGAATCATCATCATCAAAACAAGACAACCGAAGACATTCAAAATAACCAACATATTACCAAACTTTAATAGAAAAATAATTAAGAAATATAAAAAAGAAAATTCATTGTTTTATTTCCAAAAGATTTATCAAGAAACTCTGAAAAATATTTTAAATAAAATTAAACAAATGATGAGGTCGATGTGAGTGAACTAATTCAAAACCTTTTTCTTTTTGTACATAGAACGCGAAGTAAAGAAATAGAAATTAAAAAAGATATAATGAAACGCCTAGCTTAATATGGTATTGAAACAATTACAATTTTTCCGATATGAAAGGATGCATTAAAGCCTGTGATGGAGTCAAACGACGTGTAGGATCAAGGACACAAATCTTGTCCAACAGATCTTTTAGTTGGCCAACTTTGCGGAACAATGGTTCGCTTAATTGTTGACCAGCCATTAATTCGGATTGAAGATCACGGCTAGCTTGTATATTCGTTATGGTAACTATTTTCACCTTTTCAGTAACTCGATCAATATCTTGATAGAGAAAATTGTAATCAGAATCAAAATGTTGATCACGGAACGATGCTTTTCGAATCATACGATGCGAAAATTTTCCTCGTAAATCCATAAAATACTTCAGCATTTGGTTATTACTTTTGCCAGAAAACATAATTTTACCAGTGTATAATTCAAATAAAGTACATCCGACCGACCACATATCGATAGCATGATCATATTGTAAGCCAAGAACTAAAAAAAGGAATAGAACAAAAAATCATTCAGTTAATAAGTGATGTTTTAGAAGTAAAATTAAATTATTATCTTTAAAAATGAAAACAGGCTGGAAAATCGATCGATCAAATTTGTGGCATGTGAAAAAACGATATAAAAGTTAGGTTATTTTGAATCGTTGTCTGAATTAGAGATTCCGATGAGATTTATTCTACGGGCAATAGAAATGAAAAACAAATTTAAATAATTAATTTCAATCGGCTATTACACTACATCAAATGATGATGACATTTCCTATAAGATATGATTTCGAACACTCCAATCGCAATTCCAATATTAATCTGCATATGGGAAAAGAATCAATCTCAAATGGAATAAAAATAAATCTAATGGATCAAATTTTAAAATTGTAAATTCAAACCCGAACTTTTACCGTTTTTCAGTGTAAACAAAATATGTATGTGCAAATTGCATGGATCGATGTTAGAGTTCCACCGTTTTCAAATTTGAAAAGATGATGGCCTATATATAAGATTGGCTTCGAATAATCGAAAGGATTTTCCAACCATCACGACAAAAGTTGGAAAATCTTTTCGATGATAACCGAAATTTAAAAAGGAAGATACTTACTGATTTCTGGTGCTCGATAAAATCTGCTAACCAAATATGGTGCTATTTCACTGTCTCGGAGATATGATGCTGAACCGAAATCACAAAGCTTTAGAACAGTTTTTTTATTATTGACCAAGATATTGTCTGGTTTTATATCGGCATGCAAGATAGATGTCTTCTTCAATAACCGCAAAGCCAGAAATAATTGGTGAGCATAAGACCGTACGGCATCGATATGAAGACCAACATCTTTCCCATATTTTTTCAGTACTTCTCGTAAATTCATGGCTAATGGTTCAAACACAAGACATAAATGCTGTCGGTGATAAAATGATGAATATAACCTAAGACAATGATATTTATCATCTGGATCAGCTGCATTCAAACATTTCAACATTTCCAATTCCTTCAAACCAGTTTTATGCCTAAGAGAAATAAATCGAAAAATTAGCCGAAAGAAATTTAAAATGGAAAGATATGAAATACTCACATTACTTCGTTGTTTCGAATAATTTTAATAGCAACATCCTGTTGATCTTTGTTTTTATCACGTGCACGAACAACGTTAGAAAAGACACCTTGCCCAGTGAACCCATAAACGGAATAACGATTTTCCAACATTTCACCAATTCTTATACCTATGATCAAAACATTATAGAAGGTTTGGCAAGAAGAAATTTAATGACTTACGATAATATCCTTCTGAATCATCCCAATTGTCAATCAAATGTGATTGGCTGTTTTGATGATTTCGAGAATGTTGATTTGCAGATGTATTGTCATCTATGTGTCCGAATTGATGTAATCGTGCAACAGGATCTTCGAATTCATCTTTTTCATCGGCAAACATGTCAAATTGCTTACGCTTTGCTTTTGGTGGTAATTCTTTTTTATCTTCATTCTGATGTTGTGTATTATTTTTTAATATAGATTCGAATGTAGTTGGGCCTTGAATCTTCACGTCAGATTTACAAGTCATGGACGTGGAATCATCACCGCCAACGACTGTGTTCGAAAAATTGGTCCGTTCATTTGATGTTTCATCTAAAGAACTTGTTTTGGTCGATTGTAATTTTTTTAAGAGTTCTTGTCGCTGCCTTCTACGACGTTCAATTTCTTTCTCTTCATTGTCTTCATCGTCTAAATCTTTGATATCGATATCATCAGCTCCGTCCTCTGATGATGACGAACTTCGATCTTTGGCTCGATCGAATCTTGATATCGAAGAACGTTTTCGACCATTGCTATTTTGAGGAAAATGATCGCGATTAGATCGAGATGATGTCGGCAAATGGGGATCGCGATTAGATTTGGAACCGTAATAGTCTGATGATCGATTTCGATCAATTGAACGATGCCGATATGAATCCCTTAAATTGTTGCGACTAGACTCTTCTTTTTCTCGATAATCTCTGGTTGATCGATATTTGTAATCCTCGACGTTACCATCCCTATCATCTCGATAATGATCATCCCGATAATAATCGCGGTGAGTTTCACCATGACCTTCTCTTGTAGAACGATGGTGAAAAGAGTCGATATCATCACGATGATGACGTTGATCATCACGATAACGATCACGGTATGATGATGAACGTTCTTCATAATAATCTCGTCTATTACGATTATGTTGATGTTCGGTACGAACATAACGAGGATCTTCATAACGATATCTATTGTCATTTTTGTCATCATAATCATACCGATAATCAGGATCCCTTCGTCGATGGTCGCGTTCATAACGATCATGTGAAATTTTGGGACCATCTTTTTCGTCATACGATTCTTTTGAACGACTACGATGATGATGTTTGCGTCGTGAATGCGAAGATGATTTTTTCTTATGCTTCTTATGTTTTTTATGTTTGGATTTGCGGTGTCCATCATTTTCATCACTGTCTCCATCGGATTTATTTTCCTTAGGATTGTTATCAATGGATTTTTCATCTTTATCAGTATGGCTATCTTTGTTATTACTTATATTAGATATAGGATTCGAACTTTCAATAAGTAAAGAATCCTCACCAACATATTTTTTATCTTTAGAATGAGATTTTATCTTGAGATCAATATTTATCATTTCGGCATCATCACCTTCTTCGAATTTTTCGGAATTTAATTTAGCCATCAAAATTGCTCTTTGACGCATCAGCTGTTCAAGTTCTTCCAATTCACGTTTTGCTTGTTCTCGAATCGATGTCACTTTATCAACAAGGCTTTCGCCAGCAAAAGTTTTCACTTCCAATTCAGTAAGCTTTTCTTTTTCTTTTTCCTGAACTTCTTTTTCTTTGTCTTTAACACTGTTTACTGGTTTAATATCCTTTGATTTTGGTACTGTCGCAGTTTTTTGATTCAATTTTTCACGTTCTTTTTGAGCAGCCAAAGCGACTGCTCGTTCTTCATCGTCTACAATCTTTTTCCATTTTTCAGCCATTGCTCGACGAAGAGCCGCGGCATCTTTTTGTGCCAATTTTTTCGACAAAGATTCATAATCAATACCATCAAATTCTTCTTCCTCTTCTTTTTCGTCTCTCAAATTCAAAGTGAAGAATTGAGATTCGGGATCTTGATTTTGTTTTTTGGCTTTTAATTTCTGATTTTTTCCGTTTGTCGATTTTGATAACTTCAATTTAGGTTCATTTTGTTTTGGACCGATGGCAAGGACCGGCTTCTCTACATCAGTATCATTAATATCAACTTTATCAATTTCGGCATCGACTATTTTATAAGCTGAAAATTTTTTCGCAATCACTTTATTTTCTCCAGTTAATTCAAGTGATCTTTGACTTATTAATTTTTTCACATCAGCTTCGGAAATTTTTTCTGAATAAATCCATCGAGGATCATTTTCTATTTTTAATGGTACAGGATTTGCATCGTCAATGGCATAAACCCATTTACGTTGGTCCGGGCGGCTTATCTCTTTCAAAGCATTGCGAAGATCGGCAATTTTATTATGATATTCTTTATCACCACTCAATAACTTTGTTTCATATTCTTTTTTTGAAACAATTGCTGATGTTGATTGTTTCGAATCTGTTGGCAATCTGGACTTAGAATCAATGTCTTTATATCGATCATTTTGATCCATACTTTTAGAACGATAATTTCGATCATTTGATTTGGATCTGCTACGGTCTTTTTTTCTTCGATGATGATAAGAATAATTTTGATCATCGTCATAACGATCATATTTATCGATCGAAGCTGAACGATGTCTAATATTATGATCGACTGATGGTGTTCGATTAGAGCGATCGTGATGAAAACGACTATTATACTTTTCAGATATTCCATGATGTTGATGATTATTATAAGTATCAGTATTGTTTGATAAGCTAGTTGTCCGTCTACGTTTTGGTTCTAAATCTTCTTCATCAGATCGGTAATGATCATTTTCAATCGAAGGACGCCGGCGTCGCTGTTGGCGTCTGATATCGATATCATCATCAAGAGAATCATCATCGTGATCATTGAGAATGGCATCCAATTCACGATCATCTGAATCTACTTCATCGTCATCATCAGGTTCAGAATACCGGCTATGTCCATCATAATTATGTCGGGAAAATGAATTTCGATTCGATGATGATACAGGCTTGCTGACAACGACCTGACTAGCCAATTTGATTGGCTTTCGTTTTATTTGAGACAATGATTCTTCATCAGCTTCGATAACTTCGGTCGTTTTATCCATTGTATTTGATAACAAACGTTTTATTGTTAAAGAATTTCATGAACATTAAAGAATTCTATTCAATTGCAATCATAGATAGTTTGAACAAATTATTGATGATTCGAAATTCACCTTAATTAGTTTTCGATTCTATTCCTGAACTGTATCAAAATAATCGAGTCGGCCTGCTTTTGGCAACAAAAAAAACTACAATCATCAGCATTAGTCCCAATTATCATTCTGACCATACATAAACGTGTTATTCGTGGAACATTTTATTTGTTACATTCTATTGTGACCGTAACTTATGAAAATCGAAATTCGTGTTATTACACTGCCATCTATTTTCTAGAATAATTTTTAAAAATAATTTTGCGCATTTTATTCAAATTCAAAAATGAAGAAATTACCAAATAAAACCAATTTTTTTTAAATCAATTTTTATGAAAAAAAGGATCAAAGAAAAGATTTCATTAATTTTCAAGTTTACTTTAATGCTGGTCATTTTAATTTATTTCAGCAATTTGATTGCAATCATTAGCTGGTTGAAATGAAATGATTGTTCCAAGGTGAATATGATTGGTGCCAAAAATGTGACAAACTTTAGCATATAAAAACATTGACTGAACAACTGAAATTCATATTTGATTCGAATGATCAAAACTACCTCGAACCAGAAAAAATGCATATATCAATAGTAACATTAATCTTGATCATTTTTCTCACCGTTCAACAATTTCATTCAGTACATTTGTCTATTTTATTACCGTTGCTGGTGATTTTTTTTTCGAAACCAAATTTTCACTTTTAATGATTTTGAATTTTTTACTTTTAGAAACCATTGCTTTACGGCAGATCATGTGCACCTTATCCTCATAGAGGAATCATTGGAGGTGGTGGTGGTGGTTTTGCTGGTGGCCTGGCCGCTGGATATCGACAAAATCAATTTAATACGAACAATTACAGAAGACGAAAATTATTCCATCATGAAATTGATTTGGACCAACATCATGGATCAGCGATGAATAAATTCGGTGCGGGAGGATTTGGTGGTGTTGGAGGTTTGGGAGGAGGCGTTCATGATGGATATGACCGTGGTGGTGAATTTGGTGGATCGATGTATGATCAAGATTACAATGATTATTATGATTAAAGAAGATTTGTATGAGAAATTTTTATTGTGAATCATTGATATGAAATATAATTATACAATTCATTAAAGTTAATATAAATTAAAATAAAATAATTATGATGAATTATCGACAATATTCGAATAATGTTGTGATTGAGATGTTGGTGATGATGATGATGATAATGATTGTTTATTTGCTGATGTAGATAGTGTTTTCAAACTTCTGTTCATAATTAATGATGCCAATGATGATGGTGGTGTTGTAACCAAATCATTTGAAGATAAAAGATTTAATTCTCGAGCATTACGAGCAGTTTTATGAAAATCATTACCAATACCATTCATCATAGGGTCGTATCCGCTATCAAATCCTTGTTTTTTATTGATCCAATTATAACCACCAACACCTGGACCAATTCCAGCCGCATATCCAGCACCATAACCAACGCCCATTCCAACACCATATCCGAGGCCACCATGACCCATACCAAGATTCATTGCCGGAAATCCGAATCCATATCCCATACCCATTCCATATCCAAGACCATAACCATTGCCAAATGGATAACCAATTCCATAACCACCATACCATGGTTTTCCATAATAACTTGCATGATCTTTTCGGATTTAATCCATATTTAAAAACAAATTCATAAATTACAGATATTAAAAACATACCGAAACCAAAGCCAAGTGCATTGGCCAATCCATAACCATAAAACGGACTGAACAATCAATGTAATGATGAATAAAAACCCATATAAGAAAACAAAACATTAATAATTTACCTGACTATAGGATTGTAACCAAAACCAACATATGGACTTATTGAAGAACCATGAGCCATTATTGTTTTCATAGTGGCGACCAGTATAGTTGCAATAATGAAAATCTAAATTACAAAATGGTGATTAATTTTTAGTCGACCTTTTCCAGATCATTCTTACGGATTTCGAATTAATCAACGATGCCATTATTTCAATTGTTAAAATCAAATACAAAAACTTCTTTGGTTTGGAAACAAACAATTGTTGAGCTGAAGAATCTTTTATTGAAATCGTTTCAAACTAAAACAAAGTTTTATTAGAAAAATAATAAACAAAACAAACAATCACCAGTATCGTTCAAGTCGTAATCACATTGAATTAAACGCGGTTTGCTGCATTTTTTATACACAATCATTTCAATCATTTAATGAAGATGAAAGAGAATCTTGTCGAATCATCGCTTTTTGATGCCCAACGGTAAACAATAAACCAAATGCATATTATTAAGTTCAAATCGGAATCTATAGGTATTGTCATAGATTTTGTTCATTAGTTTCCATTACTTGACATAGTCTGTTTTTCTAATCATTTTATTTGTTTGCTTTATAAGAAAATAACTTTAACATTATGGTTAGAAGTTCATCGTATATATTCTTTTGATTGAACGATTGATTTATAAGATTGTATCGATTGTTGATAAATAGGTCAACGAACCGGATATTAATATACATCCATACATCTATCTATATAACCCGATCATCTAATCAGGTGAATTGTAACTATAGTATATATGACTTGTAATGACTTTTATGACTCGTTACAAATAATGTGTTGATGATGATCTTGACTAAATTTTTACGGTCAATCAAACATTCATACTATGATAATGATCAAATGAAAAACAACAGACAAAAAAAATTTGTCATTCCCATCTCTATGAACGTCATAAATTTATATTGAGGATTCGTAGGAATGAACAATCAATAGAATTTACCAAAGAAAAATGACCAAAATGGGAGGAAATTTGAATGATTGAATGAATGAATTACAGCTAGCAAATAGACACCGATCGAAATGAACGTCGACCAGACGACACATATTTGATGTATTCATTGTATTCATTCAAGTGTGCCAAATATCATGACCATTTGATTGAAAAAAAACTAGTGCAAATGACCTAGAAATCGTGTAAAAAATAACAGATTTTAAAATTCCATGTAATAATTCTTAACAAAAATTAAAAAGATTTTTATTCTGAATTACGTGACGAGGTATTACACATCGTTTCATATGGGGATTTTTAAATTTTGTTCAAATGAAACTTTTAAGAACTTTGATTCGAATCGACAACATCATCGAGATTTTCGGATGCTTGTGATGATAAATGCGATGATGATTTGTAGCCATGATGTGATGGATGATAAACATATCCACTGGATGGATAGGTTACTGCAGTGGATGGTGAGGAATCTGCATATGATGGTCTAGATGTGGAATCAACATTAGTTTGTATAACTAATGGATAACAGCACAGATTTGATGATAAACATGGTGATCCATTACTACCGCTTGCCCAATATCCATTACAAGGACTGTTGCTGGTTAATCCATATCCACTGTATTGATTTCCAGGAAAACTGCTACCTAAAGATCCTGATAAACGTAATAAACATCCAAATTTTATGATGAAATTTTTTTGCAAAAAGTTTCATACCAAATTTAGTGAATTTTCTTGTCCACCATGAACGAAGCAACGATCCAGTTCTAGGAAATAATGATGCTGTTGTTGGCAAACTAGTCACTCCTGAACTAGGCGGAGATAAAGGATGGTTAAAAGGTTCAACTGGAACATAGCCACCAGTACCACCAGTATTGCCGGTACTACCACTCGATGGATATAGAACACCAGAATTTGGATAATTTTGATAACTATACCAATTATAATTATAACCAGAAGGATTAGATCCAATCGGTGATTGTCCAACATAACCTGCAGATAATGATGGAGATCCACCAGTCAAGCCAACACTAGATCCCGATCCACTTAAAATAGATGCTGGAACTGGATATGGGAATGGATAATAATAAGGTTGTATTCTTGGCGAAAATAGCCAACATTGAACCAAATTTTGTGATGAAAAAAAAATTATAACAACAATTATGATAATAGCATTTGTATTGCAAATCAATCTGATCTTCGGTTTTGTTGTAGATGATGATGATGATGACGACATGATGATTGTCTAAAAACTATCGATCAAATTGAAAAAAAACATCAACATAAAGATTTATCAATGTAAAAATCAAGGTAGTTATGTATGCATCGACGTTCAAATGTTGAATGTTTCAAATATGTTTCTGATTCTATGAAATAGTTACACAACGGAACAGGAATAATGAATCAAAATGATTGAAAGAGAAAGTTGTCAACTTTATTCATTTAAACATACATTATTGTATTACAACGAAAAGAATGTAACAACAGAAAAAAATTGATTTTTTGTCCAGCTTTTTTTTACATCAATTTCATTATATTTTGGTCGCGCCTGAACAAACAAATTCAAAAAAAAACGAAAAAAAGAATGAAAAATTATGTCCAATCAAATATTCAACCGATTGAATATAGGAAA
>ERZ500997.386-NODE-386-length-12350-cov-4.498739_pt1 | contig 12350 bp, 7 predicted proteins | sample MGYA00248826_ERZ500997 | MGnify/ENA primary metagenome ERZ500997 (study PRJEB25958, sample SAMN03398524) | human skin metagenome | study: EMG produced TPA metagenomics assembly of the Human Skin Microbiome Metagenome (human skin metagenome) data set.
GAAACATCAAATTCAAATTCAAAGCATGCAATTCTTTTATTGATGAAACCAAAAAACGAAAACAAAAAAGAAAACCAAAATATAACTCAATTAAACAACGTGTCAGGTTTAATCGAAAACAAATGGACATTTCAAATTGGAATGATTGATAATTATTCCTGACACGATCATTTTGTGGCCATAAACATAGAATCTATTCGATATGTTCTTTCAATGTACATTTTGAATTATTTATTGTATCGATTTTGATAGAGATAACGATGATAACAACCAACAACAAACAAACAAACAACTATTTGCAAAATTGATTAGGATCGATTATTAGCACTTGAATATTTTCCCTATTTGAATTCATTGTTTACATGTTCAATATATATTGTCGAAAAAAAGGTCAATTGAATTGTTTTAACCACACATTATCGATACATGTTTTCAAACAAACATAACATAATAATAATAATAATAATGTGACACGTGAACCTGGACATCAAACATAATCATCATGATTGAACATCAAAAGAGGATCAAAGGTCAATATAATAAAAATAAAATAACAACATAGCCATTGGTCAGTTTTATAGTTCTGACAAACAAAATCATTTGAATGATCGAGTGAGAGAATCTCTAGAGAATTTCATTTTTTCCAAAAAAAAACCAAAAACGATAGAAATTTATTGAGAAAAACTTTTTAGTGACCGATGGCTAGTTTGAAATAATTGGAAAATTATTCCATAAAATTTTCATACAGGAATATTCTGTGTGGAATTTGGCGAATCATCAATTATAAATGCATGATGTTTGTTGTTGAATTATCCAAAGACACACAGGATGTTATCAATGAAAAATAATTTTTGAAGAAAAAAAATAATAATCAAAACGCGTGTGCAAAAGACTACAAACTTCATGTCGGTATAACAACAAAAAAAACCCGAAAAGTAAGCTAATTAATTAATTGATTTTTAATTGCCCAGAAAAAAATACAACGATCAAAACGCGATCAATTGATTCGACGACAATCGGTATCGTATTTGACGGTGATGGTGGTCATGAACATGATTACCTTTTTTGTTTCATGAATTTGTTCGTGGTGGTCGTGCCTTGTTTTCATAAAGAATCATTCATTACAAACAAAACATACTTCGCGTATACAAAAACGAATAAAATGATAGCCAGAAGCTTTTGATATCAATAATAATCTTGGTGTGTGGTACACACACACACAGCTAATGATCGGTGGTATTTTTTTCAATGTTTGTCTATGTGTTTGTGGATATTGATGGTGGTGGTCTTTATTATTACATCTGTTCACATTCATTCATTTATTTAATCAGGCCATATATTTTTCAATGAAAATAATGATCCATAGCCAAAATATTTTTTTATATTAATCAGAATCGAAAAAAAATGAAATGAAATGGAATGAAACAAAAAAAACAAAAAACCAAATGATGATAAACAACACCGGCGTGCGTATCCAATTGTGTTCAGTCATTTTTTTTGGGTTGTTTTGTTTATGTTTTGCTAACAATATTTATATAAGAATTTTTTTTTTGAAAAATTATTTGGAAATTTGGAAAACGTGATACATTTATATGGCTTTGGAGACACATACGCAAAAAAAACATCTTGTTAACAAATTTTGACCAAAAACAAAAATGTTAAGACAAAAACAAAAGAATTGAAATTGAATTTCAAAGAAAACAATTAAGAGTTTGGCCATCATTATTCCGTATGTGTGTGTGTGTTTGCATGGCGGTAAATGTTCTTTGAATTGAAATTCAATTTTTATTTTTTTGGTGTCTTTTTTTTCTTGTTTCAGGAAAAAAAACATTATTAACAACTTAAATGAATGGTCGCGAGTAAGTTTTATTCCACAATTCATCAATTCATCATGATGATGATGATGATGATCTAGATGCGTGTTTTTTGTGTGTGGCGATTCATTTTTTTCCTTGATCCACAATCAAAACCAGAAAAAACAAAACAAAAAAAACATTCACAATGTCTAGTCATCATCATCGTCGTATAATGATGATTTTTCGACGACGATGTTTATTATGATAATGGTAATTGCTCATTGGCACCACACACAAACACACCAACAAAAACTACCATCAATACTGATGATGATTACACCTCTCTCTCACTCATTCACTTTCGGATGTCGATCCTTTTTGATAATAATACCATATAATGAATCACTTATTCGTGCTTCAAATTGTGTATGTGTGTATTGTAGGCTATGATAGTTAAGTTCTCATATGATGGTGTGGTGTGTGTGTGTATTTTTTTGATGGTTTTCAAATTGGATTAGATTTTAATTAGCTTTTCGGAAGTAATAACCAAGTGTGTGTGTGTGTGTTTGTGTGTGGTTTCCTCTATCATCATTCATTCAAGCAATAACATTGGTTGACTTTTTTGCTTAGTGGTTGGTTGATTTGTTTAGTTATTTATAATTGTGTGTGTGTGTGTGTTCTGATTGAACAAGGGAGAATGGTGAAGAAAAAAAAACATTTGAAAATTTTTGGTCAACAAAATTATCATCATCATCCACAGCAGAAAAACATATTTTGGATATAAAGATTGTGTATGTAGAACGCACCTATAGTAGCATCAATTTAATTCAATTCAATTGAATTCGACACCAAAAACATCTTGTTGTTTGGAATTTTTCCTGTGTTCACATTGTAAAATGATCGATGTGAATCATTATTTCGACTTTTTCTATGATTCCATATTCCATTAAAATTCAGTTATTTAAATTTAAAATAATTCAATTAATAACTAAATGCTCTGAAATAATCAATTGATAGCTTTTATCTTAAGCTATTTTGACAGTAAACACAACCTTTCGCATTAAAACATGGTGAACAAAGAGGTTGAAAGACAAGATAAAGTGGTTGTTTTAAAAAAAGCAAACTAAATTTTCAAGCTTCATCACCAATGCATACGAAATACGAACACTGACATTCAAGACTAATTGCATAATTAATAGTTTTCCTATCTACTAATCGCTTTAAGTCAAAACAAAACACTAACACCGCAAAAAAACAAAAAACAAAAACATTCCAATTACTTTTCGTTAGCAATGAACGAGAAAAGAAAATCCAAATGACTTGTTTGTTGTTGAATATAAGTTATCATTATTTATTGAATCTTTTTTCTTTTCTGTACAAATAAACATTATCATCAACATTATCATCAATAATAACATAGATGTATTTGTTGGATAAAATTAAGACATTTATGTTGAAGAGAGGAAAAAAAGTTGAATTTGAAAACATTTTTTTGTTTTTCAATGTATTAAATTTTACACTTTTTTTTCCTTCCTACCTAACACTTGTTACAATGTGTGATTTTTTTTTACCATTCCTATCTTATGAATTTTTTCTCTTATAGATGATGTTATGATTTGTTAAATCAAAAATGATTATTATTATCATCATCATCATCATTATAATTGACTATGTGGCAGGTCTTTCTCTCACTTACACATTCCAAAAATTACAGGATTATAAAAGCCACACACATACACTGACATAGGTCAAGATATGAACTTTAATAAGATTTTCTTTTTTTTTCTTAATTCTTTAACTTTGAAAAATGATTAATGAGAATTTACCTGGTGATATTCACACTATATGTTTTTATGATACAATATCTTTTGCTGCTGCTGTTATTATTATAGTCATCAATATTGATGATGATGATGAAAAAAAATATGAGGCTAAGACTGATTTATAAAGGAAATAAAGCAAGAAAAGAAACATCCGATATCGATGCGAACAACAAACAAACAAACAAAGACAATTCTCATTCAATTTTAACACGTTAAGTTAATCACATCTCTTTCGGATCAGAAAAAAAAATTGAATTTCATAGTTTTTTTCATTCATTCATTCATTGATTTGAAATAAAAAAAAATGAAAAACCAATTTGTCTGGTTGTCCAAATATTATTTGGCACCAAATACATATCATTGTTTTAAATGGCTGTTTGTTGTTGAGTTGAACAAAAAACGACCCTATCCATATTATCCATGTCGGCTTCTTTTGTCGGGTTCTTTTTGTACACGTATATACTACACATATAAATCGATTATTATCTCATTCAATTCAAAGCCACTCGTGTTCACCAACAACACTTTTTTTTCCTTTATTTATTTCAAGCCAATCAATCTGTACAAAAAAAAAATTGGTGCTAAAATTGGTGATTCTTCTTTTCTCTGTTTTTCTTTGGTAATTGAGAACAACAACAAAATAAGCTTTATGATGATGATATTCTATGAAAAACGAAAAATACAATCACGAACAAATTTGGAAATGATAACCAAAACAAAAAAAAGTTCAAAGAATCTACGATAAAAGAACCAAAGATATTTGATTGAACAAATTATTATTGGCGATGACCGATCGATATCGATGATGATGATGTGGATGACGACAATAATAATGATCATCATGATATATCATTGACCATTGTAAAACTATTTTAACCTTTTCATCCTCTGATTCCAATTAAAGACAGTAAAAAATATATAGAGTAATAAGACTGTGAAATTATTATTTCGAAATCTTTGAGAATTTGATTTCTAAATTTTTTTTTTCAATCGATTTTGATAATTATGTTGGCTTCGGCACTTTTTCTCTGTGATGTGTGTGTGTAATTCTCACATCAACATTCAAACGAGAAACACAATACAATACCGGCTTTTTAATGTCCGGCTCAATGTAAAAAAAAAATAAAGCAAAAAAGCGGTTCGAGATCAATTGAAAATCAACAACAACATCATAGTGTAGTAGGATACACAGTTTTACAAATGATGATGATAACGATAACGCTATAGTCACGCAATTTGCCGACAAATAAGTCAAATCAAATCAACAAAACAAAAAAAGTTGAAACTCTACAGCTCAAAACGGGGTTTGTGAATTTATAATTTTTCATCACATTGAGAAGTGAAATTTTCTTTTCTTTTTCATTGATTACTTTTGTTGTTGTTGTTGTTGTGTGTGGAAAATCGATGAATTCCAATCGAAACAACAACAATATCATAACGAAAACAAAAAATGAAATGATTATATTCATCATCGATGAATTTATGATTCTCACATTACATCTATGAAAATGATTATGATTATGATGATCATCATCAATTTTGAATGATTTTTTTCTTTTGGCAATCATTCATTCATATACTGAGAACATTGACTTTTTGTTCAGAATCTAATGATCCATAACATGTTTGTGAAATTTCTGTTGTTGTTTTTTTTCAATAATGATAATAAGAAAATCTTTTGAATCAGAAATTCAATGATTCTCTGAATGAACTCATTTCGCCCAAAATGTACATTTCATCAAATTAACCAAAAAAAAAACTACCATTTAACAAATGAAAAAAAAGTTGATTTTTTTTTTTGTTTCAGGTAGCCAAATTTTGTTTTAACGAGAAAAACAAAACCTTTTTACGTTTGTCAATGACAATAATATAATTGGATTTCATCAAAAAACACAATCGATGATGATGAAAAGGCAATAAAACTGAAAATTTAATTATCTACTTTGTGTTGATTTGTCCTGAAGATTTTTTCTATAATTTTTTCAATTCATTCCTTAGTCTATATGACGCCAGCCAATTACCATCATCATCATCATCATTAAACATCACCACAACGACTACCAAACAAAAACAACTAATTTTATTATATTCAAATCAATTTCAATCAAATAATAAAATTTTTTATTTTTCAAATTGACAATTATAATTTGACGGTTATTATCATCATCATCATAATAATTTCATTGAAAGTTATATCACTTTCCATCATCATCATTGAATCGATGATATTGAATTGGCAGCACAAAGAAATTCCAATCAAATGTATCTCATCACCATATGAATCGACAATCAAAATAAAAAGTCAATGATAATGATGATGATGATGGCAAAACAACAGCAACCGAAAAACAATTTCCATTGATTTAATTACTTATCTTGAATAAGGGGAAAAAGACAATATTTTTTAATGTGATGATGATGATGATAATGATAATGATAAAAAACAATAAAAAGAAATATATAAAGAAATTGAATCAAAAAAAAAATTGATGAAATTTCAATTCGATCCATCATTATCATTATCATCATCAATTTGTTTTGTTTTTATCAACGAAAAAGAGTAGAAAATTTTCTTTTAAAAGAAGAAAAAAAAACAAATTGATGGATGCATAACAATCGTACAATGTCTGTGTTCCGTTATCGATTCAATCATTCATGATTGGTTCATCAATCAATCAATCAATCGATCGTATATCAATCACGATTACAATTTTATCCTAAACAATCCTCAAAAAAAACTTTTTTTGATTGATTATCGAATAACAACAACAACAACAGCAAAGATTAAACAAGTCAATCAAGTTGGATGGATAAAAATTTTTACACTTCTACACACACACAAACATCATGAACAATTTATTCGTGAAAATCAAAAATATAAAAATTCATAAATAATCTTTCCCCTATGGATTATTTCTCAATGATTTTTTTTTCATTTTTTTTCGTAAAAATTACACAACAAAAAAAAGAAAAAGAAGAAGAAACGGGCATGATAGAAGAAACAAACAAAAATGGATCATTTTCATTCGAATGTTTCGGGCGTTATCATCATCATCATCATAATCATCATCAGAGGCTGCGTTTCGTTGCTATTTTTTTCACTATAAAATTATAAGAAACTGCAAATGGATTGGGGAAAAGCTATATAGTTTTTTTTCTTAAAACATTCATAAGTTTAGCTATATAAAATTGACTATATAGAGAAGAAAATTGATTGAACTTGTCAGATCATCGGTTATTAATATAAATCTGCTAATTGTTATATCAAATTCAAACTTAATGTTGTTGTTGTTGTAACGGGATTTATCAATTTTTCGTTCGTTCATGATGATCATGATGAAATAGAGAAAAAAAACATTTTGATAGCAAACGATGCTAATAATTCATTATTATAACGGTATCCTGTGTTTGTAATATAATTTCTTATCAACCGAAATACCCGAATTAAGATTGGCCAAACACGATTTTTGTTTTTTATTTGCTGCCAAATCTTTCGATATATAACCATTCGGTCATTTTGTTTCCAATCACATTATCATTTTTTTTTCTTGCTTTGCTTTGGCAACTGAATGATTTAAAATAGCTTCGATTGATTATTGATGATTGAAAACAGGAAAAAAATAAAACCCTATAATCATCATCATCATCAACATTATCATTGGAATTTAGTCATCATCATCATTGATCAAATGATTACAAAAAGTGAAAAAGAAAATTATATGTATCTCTGTATGATATTATTGACTTTTTTTTTGGATTTTTCTCTTTCCATTCCATTTATATGATATGATATGATTGACCAGGAGTAATCGCAAAAGAAAAAAAAATCATGTCAATATGTGTTTAATTGACCATCGATCATTTGACTTTTTTTTATTTTCTTCTACTAAAAACAAACACAAACATCAGTTGTTTCAGGACCACCATGAACCACTATAGTAACGAAACCCAAAAAAAAGAACAATTTTTAAATCGATAGGGATAGTGGAACCGAAAAAAAAAGGTCACAGCTGCAAAGATTGACTTTTACATTGAACAACAACTAAGGAGGATTTATTCACATCCAGGATACAATGATAACCATATTACACACACGCAAAAACACACAGTTAATACTAATAACAAAATTTATGTATGATGGTTGGTTTTGGGTAAAATATTTGAAAAAAAAATTTCAAAACCAAACACCAGAATCTTTTTTTGTTGTTGACTGTATTCATATAATTCAATTTAAAATTCATATGTTAACCAACAAAAAAAATTTGATTTTCAATAGAATACGTGTTGGTATAGTGTAAGAATAAAACATACCACAAGCTAAACGAATCGTTTTTTTGTTTCCCTTCATTTTGAAACATGATTAAATGATGATAGATAATGGTGATCGCTAAAAAAATATAAAATTAGATGACGATCATCATCATTGTATTATATAATCATAATATTATGTAATTTGGAACAAGGAGAGGATCAGAATTTCTTATTTAAATCAAATTTGATTATCCTGATTGAATGATGATGATGATCATAGTATATGATGGTCCACATAATAAAACAATTGTGAGCTTCTGGTTTTTTTTTTGTTTTCATTGAATTCGACAACCCAAAAAAATTTAAAACTTTTTTTTATGTAGAAAAACAGATTTTTCTAACCAACAAAAAAAACTTTAATGGTGGTGATTATAATCGAAAAAGAAAATTCGCGTTCCTCATGTGTAACATCAAATTGATTCTTTTTTTTTTGGATTTTTGAAAAATTTTTGTTTTCCAATTTAACAAATTGAATACGAAAACAAGTGAAAAAAGAAACCACAACTTTTCTCTTTTGAAAATCCAGAACCAGCTCGAACAAATAACTGGCAAACACAGAAAAAAGAATTCAATAATAAACGATGGATAAAAAAAAATGTCGACAACAAGACAACCTGTCACCCTTCAATGATAGAGAATAGAATCCTAATAATAAGATTCATACCATGGACCATATCAGACCATCATCAAATCATCATATAGAGCGAACATATTGTCTTGTTTGTTCAAGTGGTGTGCATTTAAATTCATTCACCATATGTGCTGTCAATGTGTCGCAGGTGCTTTGCTTCTGTTTTTGTGGATGCTAATATTAATATTTATTTTGAAAAAAAAATTGGTAACATCTCATCAAATCCAAGTTAAATATTTTTATAACCAACATTATTGTATATGGCAAAAAAAGGGGATTTGTAAACATTAATTTTAATAATCTTGACTATAATATTTCAGACAATAGCGATTTGGATATGATGTGTGTGTATGTGTGTGGTATGTATGGTTTTGACATAAAAATTGTCAGGTTTTTATTCTGCGTTAAGTAATGATTTGTTCATTTGATGAATGAATGAATGAAAAAAAAGTTTAGAATTTGTTTTTGCTAATTTGTTGTATGCTGTGTGTACACGGTTAGCATCACAGATTTCAAATCTAAATTGAATCAAAATCATCATCATCATCATTATTTGAAAAGGGGCATGAAATCTATAATGACCAATTTTTCTTTGAATTCCACAAGCAAAATTCAATTATCAAATTGTTTTCCACCACCACCACCATTGAAATCTTCGAGAAAAGAATCTGAAAAAGAAAAAAACAAGATATACAAAATTCACGGCTTTTTTTTGAATTCAAACCATGGATTTGTTCTTTCTTTCTCTCTCTCTCGGTTTGGTTCATTTATTTCCTACCTGTGTTAGAAAAAAAAACGAAAACATTATTGAAAATTCATTCATTCAATCATTTTTTTTGCAATTCATTCAAAACTGATGATGATGAGGATACGCACACCACACACACATACCGATCAGGTTAGCATCGGTAATTGGAATTTTTTTTTTCTTTCATACCATAACTCTCCTGAACATCATTAGATCATCAGTTGTTGTTGTTGTTGATGATGCAAACAAAACAAAACAAAAACAGAAAAATCTTTTTGCATTATACAAAATGATTTGATAATAATAATCCCTATGATGATGATGATGATGAGGGCAATATATTCTTTTGTCGGCACTTATTATCAACAACAACAACAACAACATTGACTTTAGCAAAGAGCCAAACCACTTTACAAAAAAAAAACGTATTGGATTTTCAAAGATTTTTCGTGCATCTCTATCTCACACATAGTGTGTTTTTGCCTGTGGTAGGTCGTTGCCGATTGACTGGATAAATCAGACTACCTCCTTGTTGTTGTTTAAAATGTGTAAATCAATGAACCGAATAATAACGAACAATAACGAATAATAAAATGGCTATGAAGATTAGTTCAAAATCCACCAACAAACAAAAAATGATGTGTATTTTTTCCAATTCTGTCTTGTTAGTCAAATGATAACTAACTACCTAACTGAATGAATGAATGAATGAATGAATGAATTCAATCAATGTTTTGATTTCAGGGAAAAAAAGATTTTAATTTAATAGACCAATTCATTTTAAATTCCTGTATTTTTTTCAGGATGAAAACCAACCACACAAAAAATCACATCAAAATCAGAGACATCATTTGATAATAACAAAAATCTTTTGATGATAATGATGATGATAATCAAGTTGAATTATGCATTCGATTTTTGTTGTTGTTGGCATTCTATTGTTTAATATATGCAAATCATGTCAATCAAATCATCATCATCATAATCATCATTCGTCAGTCATTCAGTCAATGTTAGTGTTTTAAGATGATGATCATCTTTGATGATGATGATTATATGATAATATAATTTTGTTTTTCTAACAACATTTTTTTTTTTTGTTACGGAAAAATTGAATGATTTACAATTTGTCGACTCTACATATGAAATGATAATGGTGGTGGTGTGTGTATCTACATCGGGCTATTTTTAACCACCAACATCATTATCAACATTGATCCACCACCATAACTATGTGATTTCGATTCAATTCGGGCCATTCGGTTTTTGTTAGATTTTTTTTTTTTGTTCTTCCTATGTAATGAGATAGGAAAGAGAAATCCGATTACATGATTTGATGATGATGATGATGATGAGAAATGACACGCAAAAATATCATATGTCCGAGGACAATGTTTTATTTAAATATTGGTCATAATTAGCCCCTTTTTTACCACTTTTTCACCCCCTCACTCAAAATCGGTCATTTCCATGCGCAGATCGAATGTTTGAACTATAAAATAAATAAATTCGAATATGAAACGGATCCAAGTGTTCGAAAAAAAATATTTTCGAACAAACATTCGTCAACAAAAACAAAATAAAAATATCGATTTAGACATTAAAATTCTTGTTTTTTTTTTCATTTTCAAATTTGAAAACTTTAGTTGTCATCATCATTATCATCATCATCAGCATAACAGGTAGGAGGTGTTTTACATTGATTTTAAAATAGATGGTCGGCATTCACTACCCTCTAATTATTTGATCATCATCATCGTTTCGATTGAATGGTGTAACAATCATAACAACAACAACATGGAGAGAAAAAAAACATTTACATTTGTATTTTCAAATTGTCAAACAATTCATTTTATTTTTTATTGTTCCTGGATCAAAATTGGATCACATGCATATGAATGAAACAATGACAAACTGAAAATTTTTTTTGGATATGATTGTAATCTAAATGTAAATTAGCCAAAAATGAATCGTGTAAAGAAAACTCGCTGTTGTCAGTGATTATGATGTGATTTAGGGGAGACAAAACAAAGAAAAATATGATTTTTTTTCATTTTCAGGAAACAATAATCTATATATGTATTACACATCAATTAGTTCCAAATTTGTCATACATTTGTCAAAGTTTCATTCCATTCATTCATCTATTCGATACATTTGAATCATCAATAGTGGTATTCAGTTTGTTTGACAAACTCTCACCGTCTTTCTATTCAACAAAAACAAAGTGTATCCATAAAAAATGTAAATCAAGAGACCATAGAGTGAGTAGTATTTTCATTCTGACAATGATAATACTTTTCAAAATCAACCGAGAAAGTGAACAACCAGATTTTTTTTTGTTTTGTTTGAAAAAAATGATAAGTCCCATATCACGCCTGTCATTCGGTTGATTATTCTACACATCTCTTCCTCACAAATATACAAAACATAATTGATATTGCGTGTCGGTGGTAGTATCATCATCATCATCATCATCATCATCATCAATGATATTTCGGTAAAATCACCACAGGATGGAAAAAAAATTAGAAAAAACAAAAACAAAATTCTCACCAAGCTTATAAATTCAAGCTTGTTTAGTGTAGTGAGTGTGGTGATTGATATATTTTCATATTTCACACTAAATTATATCATATTATTCTCATCAAATTATATGATATATTTGGTCGTTGGTCGCATGAAATTTTAAATTTGATTTCAATAATAATGATGATGATCGATATCAGAAAACCGAATTTATCAAAGTTATGAAATTTTTCCATCAATTTTTTTTACCAATAAGAAATGAATTTAAAAAGTAAACAAAAAATTTGATTATCGGGTCGAGCATTTTTCCCGAACAAGTTGGACAAAAAATTATTCACACACGACATCTATTGGCTGGAATATTTTTTGCTCAAAATTCGATTCACAATCATTAACTTTATTTTGTTAATTTGTCAATCAATTCATTCATTCATTTCAGAATTTATCAAATCTGACAATAAAGGAAGGAAAAGCAAAACAAAACGAAAAAAATGTACAAATAATAATAATGG
>ERZ500997.387-NODE-387-length-12348-cov-5.870170_pt1 | contig 12348 bp, 9 predicted proteins | sample MGYA00248826_ERZ500997 | MGnify/ENA primary metagenome ERZ500997 (study PRJEB25958, sample SAMN03398524) | human skin metagenome | study: EMG produced TPA metagenomics assembly of the Human Skin Microbiome Metagenome (human skin metagenome) data set.
TGAAATTGGTGCAGAATTTATGAAAATTGCTTCGAAATATGGTTTATCACCCAAATGTGATGATACTGTTTCTCGATTAAATGAATCATTTAATAAAAATTTTAAACATCTTAATAAACAATTACCGAATTTCGGATTGAAAGCTAATATGACATCCGAAGAATGGTGGACACGTTTGATTCAATTATCATTCGCTGATATTGGTTACAATGAAACAAGTGATCAACAAAAATTACAACAAGCATCACAACAATTGTATAAATATTTTTCACGTGGAAATTTATGGCATTTAAATCCAGATGCACGTGAATTATTATCCGAGCTTCGAAAACAAAAACCCGAAATAACATTAGCTGTTGCATCAAATTTTGATGAACGTTTAGAAACAATACTTCGTGATCTTGATATAAGACATTTTTTTAATTTTATGTTCGTATCAAGACAATGTGGTTTAGCAAAACCTGATCAAGAATTTTTTCTTCATATACTCAAAACAGTTGAAGTTCGACCAAATGAATATCTACATATTGGTGATGATGTTGAAAATGATTATTTTCCAGTGAAAAAAATTCAAGGAAATGCATTGATAATGGATCCAACAATGGAAACATCAGAAATTAATGGCGTTGATCCAAATGATGTTGTGCCTAATTTGAAATATTTTCAAAAATTAATATTGAATTCAGAAAATGATGATGCGGTGAAAAAATGATGATTTGTCAATTTTATAAAACCGACTATATTTGTTTGTATGATTTTCTTTTGTTGTCGTTATAAGTTTTTTTTTATAAAAAAAAATCATTCATTTCAATTTTTTTTTGAAATAAAAAAAAATTATTAAATTAAATTGTTTTACTTTCTAATCGCTAGATGACACTAGTTGTCAATGAGTTTTACTATTTTGATAAAATGGTGCTGTTTATACCCAACAAGGTAGAAACAAAAAAAAACTCATTCGATATTTTTCAATTTGATCAATTTTTTTTGCTGTTGTTGCTTGAAATTCATCCAAAAAAAGAATCCAAAAAGAAATTTCAAATTCCAAAAAATTCAGATAATAATGGATCTTACCAACACCAAAGCAGCATTAAATCTTTGGTGTAGTAAGAAAAAACTGAAAATTGATTATGATATCAAAGTTGACAATGTTGCCAACAATCAACATACTTTTCATTGCGATGTATGTGTGATGATTGTTGTTTACGATTGTCTTATTAATTTACCAATTTTTTTTAATTGTAAACAGAGTTATTAATCTGATATAATCTTTTTTTTTTTTAAATTTAAATAGATAAAAATCGAAACAATCAATCAGATTGTTGGAAGTGGAGATGGAAATAATAAAAAAACTGCTTCAAATACAGCTGCATTAGATGCATTAAAATATCTGGTTGCACAAAAATATATTACCAAAAATGAATTGTCACAACAATGTTTTGAAATATTGAATATTAAACAACTTTTATTCAATGATTCATCGGACAAATCGATGGTTGTTGACAACAATCAAAATCAACAACAACGTTCAAGTAATAATAAAGCTAATAATGATAAAAAACAACAACAAATTAAGAACAATTCGGAACAATCATTTCGTAATAATAATCGAAAAAATGATAGAAATCGCAATCAATCTCATCCGCATCGTGCCCCTCGACATCCGGATTATTTTAATGGCCCTCCATCATATGCCGAACATCAAATGGACCATTTTGATGGTCCACCACAAGGTGATCATTTTAATGTTCCACCACCTGTTCATTATAATGGCCCACCACCTGAACATTTTGATTGTCGATTTGATGGTCCACCACCATTTCATTATAATGGTCCACCACCTGAACATTTTGATTGTCGATTTGAAGGTCCACCACCGAATCATTTTGCTGGTCCACCACCTGAACATTTTGATTGTCGATTTGATGGTCCGCCACCACCGGGACCTTATGATTACCAGCAACCGTTTCCTCATCCATCCGAAAATCGTTGGCCTCATCTAAATGGACCGCCACCTCCACCATTGCCTCATGGTCATACGAATAGGCCACGATTTGATAATCATTTTCCACCTTTTGAACCATATCAACGTGGGCCACCGCCGAATCGTTTTCATCGTGAACCACGGATGCAAAAATCACATAATCCATATGCATACAGAAATTTGGATCAGCAAAGAAATCGTAAATTTGCCCGTCCAGAAACAATGAACGAAGTTAATGAACTTAGAATGGGAAATTTAGAAATCAATGATGAATATGAAAAAAAATCTAATGATCGAAACAGTGAAGAATCATTGATAAACATGGTGACTGATGCAAAAAAACGTAAATCAGATCCAGATTCGGCAAGAAATCGAATCGAACTGATCAATGAAGAATGTAAATTCAATCTAGATAATTCCAAACAACAGTTGAATATATTTTTTCAGATCAATCGAATCAAAGCGGATTATGAATTTAGTTCTTTTGGACCACCGCATTTAAAGTATGTTTGTTTGTTTGTTTTTAAATCATCAATTTATATTCATTATTTTTTCTCTATATACAGAACATATGTGGCAAAATTGAAATTTTTTGTCTATCGAAATAAGAAAGGTGAGCAAATGGTGATTTTGAAAGAAAAAAAAATTCATTTTTCTATTTTTCGATTTACACAGAATATAAGGCTGAAGAAAAAGGAAATTCCAAACAAGATGCATCTCGTCATTGTGCATTGAATATTTTACATAAACTTTATAAAGATAATCTTATTGGTAGTTTTGATTCGGAAGCTCTATCCAAACGACAGCTAATGAAAATGGTTTGTTTTACATGTAATGATTATAAATGTTTTTCTAATTTGTTCTTTGTAAATTTCATCTTTTATTATAGTCATTGATCTATGTATTGAACATAAAACCCGAATTAAAAGAACATTTGGGACAAGCTTTTGCTTATATTCAAAGCTATAATCATTATGCACAACAATTACAGCTTATTAATCCAACATTGAATACAGAAGAAGAACCAATAAAACCTGAAAATAGTTTTCTTTATTGGTGTCCACCAATGGAAAATTTTAATCCATGGACAAATTCGAATCTGGATGATACATCGTATGCTGGAAAAACTAAACAACAGATCAATATTGAATTACAGAATGAATTTCAGATAATGATTAAATCAACAAAATTTCAAAATGTTCTTGGTTCACGAATGAAATTACCGATTTGGGAACATAAAGAAAAAGTCATTCATATGATTGAAAATAATCCGGTTGTTATTATAAAAGGATCTACTGGTTGTGGTAAAACAACACAAGTTTCACAATTTATACTTGATTCATATATCAAAGCGGCTAATGGTGCTAATTGTAATATTATTGTTACACAACCACGAAGAATTAGTGCCATTTCAATAGCTGAACGTGTATCATTTGAACGTGGTGAAGAATTAAGAGAGGGAAAAAATTCCGTTGGCTATGCTGTTCGATTTGATCATGTTTATCCACGGCCATATGGTTCGATACTATTCTGTACTACTGGACATCTTTTACGACGAATACAAGGTGGCCTAAAAGGTGTTTCACATTTGATCATCGATGAAGTTCATGAACGTGATATAAACACTGATCTATTATTGATTATAGTACGTGATCTTATCAAATTGGATCTAAATATTCATGTTATCATAATGAGTGCTACGTTAGGTGTATCACATTTTCAAAATTATTTTAATTGTCATAATGTTTTGGAAATTGATAGCCATGTTTTTCCTGTTCGTCGATATTATCTTGAAGATACTGTCGAAATGATTAAATGGCGACCAAAATCACTTTCATACATGGAAGATGATGTTGAAATTACTGAAGAGATTGAAAATTCTGGACAATTTGAATATCCGGAAAAAATTTCACAGAATACGATCAATTTATTAAATGAATTGAAAGAAGGTGTAATATGTTTTGAATTAATTGTTGCATTACTTGAATATATTAATTCATTAACAATAACCGGATCGGTATTGATATTTTTACCCGGATGGAATTCTATATTCAATCTATTGAATTATCTACAACGGCATCCTATTTTTGGAAATGAAAACAAATTCATATTGTTACCATTACATTCACAATTATCACATAAAGATAATAATCGAATATTTTTACATTCAATACAGCGGAAAATAATTTTATCAACAAATATTGCCGAAACTAGTATAACGATTGATGATGTTGTATTTGTTGTCGATACTTGTTTAATGAAACGTAAAATCTATGATTCACGAACAAATTGTACAAGTTATATAATTGATTGGGTATCACAAAGTAATATACAACAAAGGCAAGGACGTGCTGGTCGTGTACGATCGGGTTATTTTTTTGTTTTATGTACGAAAAAACGATTCAATATGTTGGAAGAATTTAAGCGACCAGAAATTCTTGTTTCATCATTATTGGAAACTTCATTATTGATTAAACATCTTGGATTTGGATCGGTTACTTCTTTTTTGGAACGAGCACTTGATCCACCATCACCAAAAGCTGTTGAAGAAGCATTAGCTACTTTACGTATAATAAATGCTATGGATACGGCAAACGATCTAACTGCTTTGGGAACAATTTTAGCTAAAATGCCTATTGATCCAAGAATTGGGCGTATGGTTATCGAAAGTATATTATTGAATGTTGCATCTCCAATTGTCACTATTGCTGCTGCCAGTTCAATCAATTACGAAATGTTTGATAATTCTGATTTGAATCTATTATTGCAAACATTATTACAATTGGATGAAGAACGATTTTCCGATCATTTGATTACGTTCAAAGTATTTAGCATGTGTGATCAGAATGATAAGCCAAAATCGAACGCTTATCGTTGTATCAATTTAAATTCAGTAACAGTAGTACGAAATGCTCGAAAACAATTAGTTTCTATTCTATCCAAATGTGGTTTCAAAGAAGAAATATTTGCTATAAAACCATCATATCGTTATACAGCAGCTGAATTCGATATAATTGCCGGTTTATTGGTGACAGCATTCTATCCAAATGTTTGTATACATAAAGATACTCGTCGTATTTTGACCAATGAAGAACGTATCGGTCTAATACATAAAACATCAGTTTTCTATTCATATGTTAATAATCAGAAATTATCACGTTCAACTAATCTTAAATCACCTGTATTTATTTATAGTGAAAAATCACAGAATAAGAATCTAATATCAAGCAAACAAATGACAATGGTTACATTTTTACAATTATTATTGTTTGGTATTAAATCATTTGAATTTCCACCAAATCCTGAAGGTATCAATACTATTGCTGATACCGTATTGTTAGATGGATGGATTGAAATCAAAATCGATCCCGAAGTATTTGATTATATATGGCAGATTAAAACCGAATTTGAACAATTATTAACAAGAGTTTGTAAGAATCCGGATTATGTTAAAAACGAACTTGATATTACCATTTTGAATTCGGTGGCAGCAATTTGTTTATTTCAAAACATTGAAATTAACATTATTGGCAAATGAATTAACCACTCTTTAACAATCTTTTCTATTAATCAATTGAATTTATTTTATAAATTTTGAACAATTTTGTCATTCATAAAAGATGATTAAAAACTTTTGCATTTTTGTTTTGGAAAAATATTTCATATGGAAATTTTTAGTTTATAAAGAATATAAAGATGATAAAGAATCAGTCATTTTTTTACATAAATTAGAGAATTATTTTCGATAAATCCGAGCATATCATAGATAATGTATATTTATCCACGGGATTCGATAATAATAATGATGAAAATCTTTTGGTTCGTAACTGGGAAACGGATCTTGTTTTTGATGCTTGTATTTTTGGATCATTCTTTTTTACAATAGCTTCGAGAACCTGAATCCAATGTTTGTTTCGTTTGTAACACTGTGTAACAAAATAAAAAAAATCAATTTCAGAATTTTTTTTATATTTATAACGATACTTACATGAAAAATTTGTCGATTTTGTAATAAAACATTTAAAATGTATAATGATCGAAATAGTATAGATTCGGAACGAGGAAAATTTCGTAACAAACGAATCATAACCTGTAGAACAATTTCATTGTAAAGGAATTTAGAATTTGCTCGAATTAATAGATTCATTAGGATGCCAAGAATGTGTCCGATTAATTTTTTGTGCGGTTCACTACGATTGAAAAGATCAAACGAATTGATTAATGTATGAACAAACCATTCTGTATGTGCAATTATTTGACAAATTTCAGTTGAATATGTTGTTGCCATTTCTAATGTTTCCAATTCTCTTCGAACCGATTCAATATTAACAGCAGTACGGAATCGATCAATAGATTTTTCAATAATGTTGATCAATTTCTTATTTTCGGTTGCTGTTTGATTGGCATAATCTAATCGATCACGAATCAATTGAAATTCATCCATTAATTCTCGACGAACACGATGACCACGCCAGATTTTCTACAAAACAAAATAAATTCAGTCAGAAAGTTTGTTTATGAAAAAAAATATCTCAAACCTGAATGATGATCGCTGCATTTTTTCGTTTTTGTTTGTCTTGTTCAACGGCATTTCTGACAATGGTTTGCCAATTTTTGTATAATTTCTGATGTTTACAATTACGAAACCAATTTTGTATTATGATGGTCGAATTTCGTTTTAATTGATAATCATTGTAATCAATTTTGTACTGTCGATTTTGACGAAATCTTTTCTGTACAAAAATTGTAGCAGTTTTCAATTGTTGAAAATATCGATAATTCAATTTCATAAGTTGATTAGCTCTGAATTGATTCTGGATAAATATGACCATTTGTTTTAACTTAAGAAAGCGTTGTCGTTCATAATAACCACGCCAATATCGTTGTATTATGATGGTGGATTTTCGTTTTGATTGATAATCATTATAATCAATTTTGAATTGTCGATTTTGACGAAATCTTTTCTGTACAAAAATTGTGACAGTTTTCAATTGTTGGAAATATCGATAATTCAATTTCATAAGTTGATTAGCTCGGAATCGATTCTGAATAAATATGATATTTTGTTTTAACTTAAGGAAGCATTTTCGTTGATAATAACCACGCCAATATCGTTGAAGTACAATTGACGACTGTCGCATCATTACGAACTGTCGACGATAATCACGAGTTTCAATATACGATCTGAAAGTTCGTTGAATCATGATTACACTTTGACGTTGCAGTTGAAATTGTTTAAGGCATCTTTTCATTTCCTGATTGGCCCGGAATCGACGTTGTACCATTATAGTCATTTTACGTTTTGTTTGATAAAGGTTGCGTTCATGATATCCGCGCCAATATCGTTGAATCGTAATAGAAGCTTGTTTTTTACTCAAAAAACTTTGACGACATTCTTTAGTCAAGCGATATGATCGGAATGCACGTTGAATCGTGATAACACTTTGACGTTGCAGTTGAAATTGTTTACGACATTTCTTCATTTCTTGATTGGCACGGAATCGACGTTGTACAATTAGGACCATTTTGCGTTTTGTTTGATAAAGTATATGTTGATGATATCCACGCCAATATCGTTGAATTGTAATCGAAGCTTGTTTTTTATCCAGAAATTTTAGACGACATTCTCGAGTTAAACGATATGATCGGAATGCGCGCTGAATTGCAATTGCACTTTGACGCTGCAGTTGATATTGTTTACAACATTTCTTCATTTCTTGATTAGCCCGGAATCGACGTTGTACTATTATAGTCATTTTACGTTTTGTTTGATAAAGTTTTTGATCATGATATCCGCGCCAGTATCGTTGGATTGTAACCGAAGCTTGTTTTTTATTCAAAAATTCTTTACGATAATAACGAGTCGAACGATACGAACGAAATACTTGTTGAAGAATGATAACAGCAGCTTTTTTCCGAAGAAAAAGACTACGTTCTTGTTGAGTAGCAAACCAACGTCGAAAAAATCGTTGAATCTTAATTATTTTATCGATCGATCTTTGGTATTCGATTTCACGTTGACGAAGATCGAAAATTTCCATTAAACGATCCAATAGACAAATGGTTTTGTTACGATTTCCAAGACAAATATCTCTCGGTGAAATCACCTGTCCATTACAATTAAGATCAATGCCTGTTTTTCGTAACATTCCAAATACGATTTCCATGTTATGCAATTTTCTTGTAGTATTATTCGAAGGATAAAAAAGACTTGGTAATATATCGTTACGTTGAAAAATTGTTTCTAAAATTCTTGCCAATCGAAGACCACATCTAAGATCTTTACTAAGTATACTGGCAGTGAAATTAAATTCTTCAATCGGTTGTTGAACATGTTCAAGATGAATGCCGACATTTCGTAAACTTTTGGTTATATCACCAACACCAGTTATATATTCACGACTAAATGAAATAATAATATCTCGTGATGATTTACAAACAGCAATGTTTCGAAACAGGCAAGGATCATGATCAATTAATCGATTACGTTTGGCTACATCTAAAAAATGTACAATCATAATATAATGGTAAAGTATATGTTCTTTAGCCGTTTTGACATTATTTTCATTCATAAAATATGTGGTTAGATTTTTATTCTTTCGTTTGGCTATTTTTTTGAACGAAAGTAAATGTTCGGTCAAGAATTGTACAAGTGTACGAACTTCATTTTTTGAATGATCATTGATTCTTTCATTGAATATGGTTTCAAGCGCTATTTTCAGCCATAATGGATTATAATTCAATAGAACTTCCAGTATATGTTTTTTCGAACCAACATCCATATGAATAGATCGATCTTTACGGATAAAAAAACGAGCCAATTTAATATCTTCGAGCAAAGCATCTTTAGCATTTGTGATTTGTTCACATTGAAAAAATTTTGCTGCTTTTTGTCGTAATTTATCCATTAATTGTTGTTCACGATAAGCAATTGATGTTATTCCATCTTTGAACACAGGGGCTTGATTAATTTTCAAATTGGTTGAACCTTTATAATTTGCTGATTCACTGATAACACAATCGTTGATTATTCGAGCCGTATCAACGGTAATATTTTCAATCATAAAACTGGTAGTCAATACTGAATTGATCCAAGTAACATAACGCGAATCGTCCGGATACATTGGCATCGATTTGGTTGAAATATCATCACTAATTGAATCGAATGAAGAAACAGACGCTGTTTCAATGTTGTCATGCTGAATTTTATAAGAAAAATATAATTAGAAACAATGCATTTAGTCAATTCTTAAATACCTTATTTTTGTTGGTACGAATAAGCATTGTTTGTCGTCGATCAATTTCATCATTATCTTTAACTAAAACATCATTATCAGCAATATTTGGTAAAATTTTTCCATTATGTAATGATTTGGTTTTTTTATTGCCCAATAATCGAGCAGCAAGTCTTGGTGGTAATTTGAATGCATTATTCTCTTTATTATTACCAAATACAAATTCAATATTGGAATGAAATTCTTGTTGATCATGATCATCATCAACAACATCAACATCATCATAATTATCATCATCAAAATCCATATTTTCATGATTGATTTTCGATGGTAATGATTGAAGAAAATTATTTTCCTCATCATCATTATTATGATTATTATTAATTGGAAGATAAATTGATATTCGTCGATTATCCATTATGATGATGATTTAAAAACCGAAAAAATATTTTTGTTTTATAATGAAAAATAGAAAAAAGAAAATTAAAAAAAAAGTTTAAATGAAAAAAACCTTGACCAGGTTATATGTCAAACAAAAGATCACACACACACAAACAACAATAAAGACGAATGTTAACCGTTGAATTTATATATCTAAACGGTTCGAATATTGTATTGTGATTGGTTAATTTTTTTGTCAAATGTTGAGCGCAAGCGCAGTTGTGAAATTTTATTGTTTGTTTTTTTGTATCTTTTTGTTACGCGTACCGTATTTCATGAACGGATGAATTTTTGAAAAGTTTCGAAATTCGAATGCGAAATTTAGAAAAAATAAATTTTTATTCATTCAAAATTAAAATAAATTAATCAATAAAAAGGTCGATGAATAAGGTGAAAATGCTCTAACCAGTTTTTAAGATTTGATCCGGATTATTACTAATCATAAATAAATAAATTTTTGTTGCCAATTCATTACCAACTTTTCGATTTGTATTCGAAATTGATTGTATATCAGCCAACATATTAATAGCCGTAATCGATGATAATGATGATTTTAATTTATTAAACAATATTAATGGTCGTGGAAAACGATTAACAATAGCTTCGGCAATATCATTGCTTATGTTTGGAAATTGTAATAATTGTTGTAGCCAAAGTTGACGTTTACAATCATCATTTTTTGTCGGATCGATTGTATGATTTTTTTCGGACAAAGCAAAAAATTCAATATTTGTACGGCCTTGTCGATCGATACGAAAAATTTGTTCAACAATTGAACGTGTATAACGAAACAATATATTGGCCAATTCTTGTTCACAATCAACATTAATGAATGATAATTTTGAACGTGTTTGATGATTTTGATCATTATGATTATCATCATTAAAATTGTATAAGAATTTAAATTTACAATCAATCAATAATTGATCTAAATTATCCATTGTCATTGAATGTTTATATGGCCATGTTCGTTTATTATTATTATTCTGTCGTTTGTTACGATTTTGTTTAGCAATTTTTTGACTGTCCATTCGAGTTTCGGCAACAATCATATCATTAATTCTTCTTTTAAATGATTCATCTAAAAATTTTTGCTGTAATCGTAAATGTTTTTCCATTTGATAGATAATAATTGTAACATTATTGATATTCTGATATTTACATTGTTTTTCAATTAAATCGAATAATTTGTTTGTTCGATTTGTTTGTTGTTGTTGATCATCGTTCAAATATGAATCTAAAAATTCATGCAAATCATTACTTTGTATCAAAATCATTAAATGATTGAATAGAAAATTATTCAATATTTTCATACATTTAAATAATGAATTGTCATTTTGATTTGATTCACGGATCATTGTTTCAAGTTCTGGATGACATTTCCATCTTACACAATAGTTTTTTAATTCATCCTGAATTTCACAGTATGAAATATTTTTCAAACGAAATAATGTTTGAATTTCTTGTTTGGCCAAATCAAATAGACCGGAATCGATCATTACGGTTGTATAATTAAGGACATCTTTTTGTTGAATTTTTGTTGTCAAACGATTTTGTTCGTCTATCTGTTCATCATTGTCATCATCATCAATGTTATTGAATAAATTTTTATTGAAATTAGGTCTGATATGATTTTTCAATGTTTTCGAAGCTTTTTTATTACTTTTTGATGATAAAATTTTATGATTAATCGATTGTTTTCGATTATTTCTATCGACCATACGAAACAAAGGTGTACTATGATATAATGAATCATCTGAATCATTTAATTCAATCCATTGATCATCATCATTCGAAATGTTGCTTGTTGTTGGATAATCTTTAATCGATGTAAACAATTGATCAGCTGGCAAATTCGCTGGTTGATCTTCAACGATTTGTATATCACTATCATCGCCACCATCATCATGATGATTAGTCAGACCATTACTAATTGAAGTGGATGGTGAAGAAATTTTCAAATTTGATTTCGTTGATTCAACGATAATTTCATCATCATCATCACTTTCATCCACAACAATAATTTGTTTGGATTCAATTCTAGTTTTATCTTTGCCAAACAAAATCGGTTTAAGTAATGAATCATTATCATCATCGTCGAATGAATCTGAGGAATCCATTTTCGATCTGAATTTAAACGTTTTTTTCAAGTTTTAAAAAACAAAAAACAAAAATATTGAATATGGAATATGTGAATAACAGCAAATGTTTTTTTGGTGATTTTTTTTATTTGCGCGGTTTTAACAACACGCGCGAATTTTTGCGCACAAGTTTGGCGCACTTTTCAATGCTCATCGACGAACAGACGACTCTTTCTTCAGATTTTTCACTTTAGTTTTTTCCCAATGTTGATTTTTATTTTTTTTTGTTCGGATCTTTTTCTTTTTCCTTCAATCTTTTTCAATCGATCCAAATTAATTGATTGATTGATTATTGATTGATGTAATCCTTCTATGTATGTTTGACTTTGAAAAAAACAAAAACAACTAAAGGATTACCAAAATGACCGAATCAATTGTGAACAAAAAAAGTTCACCTTTGTTTACCACCACCAACAACAACAATAATCAATCAAGAAATACAATCGTTCTAAATGGTCATAGTAATTTTAGTTCATTACGGATCGAAGATCCAAAAAAAGGTTTGTTTGTAATTTGTTTTTTCGTTTCGATTTTATCAGAATTTTTTTTT
>ERZ500997.388-NODE-388-length-12345-cov-8.349715_pt1 | contig 12345 bp, 10 predicted proteins | sample MGYA00248826_ERZ500997 | MGnify/ENA primary metagenome ERZ500997 (study PRJEB25958, sample SAMN03398524) | human skin metagenome | study: EMG produced TPA metagenomics assembly of the Human Skin Microbiome Metagenome (human skin metagenome) data set.
TTTTTTTACTTTGTTTATTCTTTGCTTTATCTATTGATTAATGACAATTTTCATTTCGATTGACATGCATGTGTCTAATTTAAATGATGATTCGCATGTCTATTTATAAATAACAAAATTAACCAAAAACCGATCATCGGTAAATCTTATTTCCTTTTCTTTTATTCTCTTTCTTTTTTGGGTCTTTTTTCCGAAATAACTTTTCTTTTGGGCTCACGCAATTTGTCAAAAAACACATAATTAAAAGGCGAATCATCATGGACAGCAGCATATGGAAATCTTAAACAGTATCTAATCATCGATCTAGACAAACGTTATATGGTGAAAGCAATCGCTTCACAAGGACATCCCAATTCAAATTCATTCGTATCGGCTTACTATCTATCATGTTCAGATGATGGCCATTTTTGGAATGCTGTCTACACACGCAATTCTACATATAAAGAGGCATACATTCATTTATTTTGTCTATGAAATAATTCTGTCAATTAACATAGCTTGATTTCCTTTATTCATTGCATGTCATTCATTATTGTATATGACATACGAATAATATTTTTTTTTGTAATTAGTTATTTCAAGGAAATACTGATGGCAACAGTGTGGTCATTAATCGCTTTGACCCACCTATAATTGCTCAATTTGTTCGAATCAATCCGACCCGATGGAGAGATCGTATATCGATGCGTATCCAATTATATGGATGCGATTATCGTGAGTATTGACATTGAAAAAATTAATTCAAATTTTTAATTTTATTTTACCAGATGCAATTTCGTTAAATTTTGATGGAAATTCTTATATTAAAATGAATCTCGATATTCGACCTATATCATCATCATTCGATGATGTATTCCGTTTTCGTTTCCGTACGAATGAAGCATTCGGTAACATCTTATACGGTACCGGTATTCAAGGAGATCTAATGGCCTTACAGTTAATCGAGAATAAACTTGTTTTAACTCTTGATTTGGGCGAAAATATTGTCGATTCCATATCGGCTGGTAGCCTACTTGACGATAATCTTTGGCACGATGTATTTATCTCAAGACAGGGTCGTGAATTGACATTCAGTGTTGATCGTGTCGTCGTCAAATATCGTTTGAAAACAGATTTTAATCGTCTTGATCTTAATAATGACCTTTATATTGGTGGCCTTCCTGGTTATTTGACCGGTTTCATCAATACACGAAAAAATTTTACCGGTTGTATTGAGAATCTTAGTTTCAACACTACCAACATTGCCCATGAAATTCAAGATGATTATAATAACAAAAATTTTGTTTATAAAATTTTTGGAAACATTCATTATACTTGTCAATTTCAACCTGTGATACCGATTACATTCAACACACGTGAATCACATATAAATGTTCTGGGCAATATGAACAATGTGCTCAATGCTAGTTTAGATTTTCGAACATTCAACGATTATGGCCTACTCCTTTATCATCAATTTTCAATTAAAGGCTTTTTCGCCATTTTTCTCAAAGATGGAAAACTAACGTTGAAAATTCAAGGTGTTGATCCGACGACTGGAGAAGAAACGCCACAAGTTCCACTTGAACCATTTGATCGTAAATTGAACGATGGCTCATGGCATAACGTTCAGATAGCATTACAACGAAATCGAATCATTTTGACATTAGATGGTATTCCGAGTACTACTATTCGAACATTCCAGATGCAAACTGGACAAAAATATACAATTGGGGGTGGCATTCAATCATATCGTGGATTTATTGGTTGTATGCGTTGGATTTACATTGAAAATCGTTTCATCAATCCCGAATTGATTGGCTCCGAAAATATACACAAAGTTCAAGAAAGTGATATCACTATAAAATCATGTCAAATGATTGATCGATGCCATCCAAATCCTTGTGAACACGGTGGAACATGTAAACAAAATCATTTAGGTTTTGTTTGTGATTGTGGTGATAGTGGATATCTTGGTGCTGTTTGTCATGTTCCTAGACATCCATTCTCTTGTACCGCTTTCATGAATGATAATCCGAATACAAAACGTGAAGATATCAAAATCGATGTTGATGGAAGTGGACCATTAGAACCGTTCTGGGTTACATGTTTGCAAACTGCCGAAAATACAATCGAAACTGTGATACATCATCAGAATGAAGCGTCACAAAAAGTGCAAGGATTTTTACAACCAGGTTCATATATTCAAGATATAAAGTATGATGCACCTTTAGAACAGATTGTTCATCTCGTTAATCGTTCCGATAATTGTCGTCAAAAATTGAAATATGAATGTCGTAACGCACGGCTTTTAAATTCACCATGTAAATTGATCATGATTATTGTTATTGAATTATTTATTCTAATTATATTTTTATTCTTTTTTGGTTAATAGCTCAAAAGCAATCATTTTCACCGCATACCTGGTGGGTATCAAGAGATAATCAAAAAATGGACTATTGGGCTGGTGGATTGCCGGGAACACAAAAATGTAAATGTGGATTATACGGGAATTGCTTTGATCCTAAAAAATGGTGCAATTGTGATTCAAGTTCAAATCAAGAACTTATGGATGAAGGTGAAATCACACAACTTGAATATCTACCGGTACGACAGATTCGTGTTGGTGATACTGGTCTATCTAGCCAACTAAATGATCGTTATGGCCGTTTTACATTAGGCTCATTAATTTGCGATGGTGATCGATTGTTTCACGATATTGTTACATTCCGTTACAGTGATGCTACCATTGAAATTCCATTGACTCAAAATTTTGAACAAGCCAGCGATATTTATTTGCAATTTAAAACGACCACGGAATATGGTGTATTGTTCCATGCTACTGGACCTGAAGATTTCATCAAATTAGCTATTGTTAATGATAAGACTATTCAATTTAGTTATAGTTCGGGCACCGGATTACAACAGGTTTCAGTGGAAGCACCTTTCCGTTTGAATGATAATCAATGGCATTCAATTTTAGTGGAGAAGAATAAAAAAGAAGCTCGTCTAGTGGTTGATAGTCGTTACACGAATGAAAACCGAGAAAATGCTGACAATAGTTTTCCATTATATTTAACGAGCTATTTCATAATCGGTGCCACCACTGAATATCGTGAAGGATATTTGGGTTGTATGCGAGCACTGGTAATCAATGGTGAACCTGTAGAGCTACGAAAATATGCTCGCGGTAATTGGGGAATCTATGAAGGTTGTGTTGGTAAATGTGAATCAAGTCCATGCTTGAACAATGGAACCTGTATCGAAGAATATAATGGCTATAGTTGTGATTGTCAATGGACTGCATTCAAAGGGCCTATTTGTGCTGATGAAATTGGTGTCAGTCTTCGTTCGGATTATTATATTCGTTATGATTTTGAAACGACCATTTCTACAATGGAAGAATATATTCGTGTCGGTTTTACCACAACCGAACATCGTGGTCTAATTTATGGAATTTCATCTTACACAGGAGAATATTTAAATCTTCTCATGTCATCAAGCGGTCATTTAAGACTGGTGTTTGATTTTGGTTTCGAACGTCAAGAAATCATTATTAAGGAGGAAAATTTCGCTCTTGGTCAACATCATGATATTACGATCCGTCGTGCGGATAAAGGAAGCAAAGTAATTATCTGGGTTGATAATTATGAACCGAAATATTATACATACAAAATAAGCGATAAAGCTGAAGCACAATTTAATCGTCTCAAAAGTATCTACATTGGTCGTAATGAAACAATGGATTCGGGTGAAGGATTTATTGGTTGTATATCTCGGGTAATTTTTGACGATCATTTTCCGTTACGACGATTATATCAGGAAAATAAACGCAGTAATGTGCGAGCTTTTCCATCGGATGCCGAAATTTTTGAAGATAAATGTGGCATCGAACCACCCACACATCCACCAGGTAATTAAAATTAAAAAAACTAATTAAAGTCATTTATTTATTTATTTATTTACAGATGTCCATGAAGCACGACCACCTCCAACACTACGACCTGGCGATAAAATTCCGGGTGGATTTTCGCCAGGTTCAACAAGTGCGATAATTGGCGGTTTTCTTGCTGCATTGGTTGTTCTATTAATATTATTCTGTTTTGCAAGTAGCCGCTTTATTGCCCGTCAAAAAGGCGAATATGTAACTCATGAAGACCAAGGTGCTGATAGTGCCTTAGATCCAGATACTGCCGTTGTAAAGGGTACTACTGGACCTGATGTTTCGGTTAAACGTGAATATTTTATCTAAAAAACACATTGATATAAATCTATGATTGAAAGTAAATTTTTTATATTTATTTCACAAACTTTTATATACAAACAAAATTAATATTTTTTCCTTCATATTTGGTTTTTTTATTGATCATCATCAGCAATGTATCATTCCAAGTTAAAATAAGAAAAAAACAGGCAAACAAAAAAAACATTCTTGTAAATAAAAATTCATTTTTTTAGACAAAAATAAAACAATTTTGAAATTTTTTTTAATTCTGTTGTTTTTATTGGATAATACCTATGCGTGTATTACATGTTTATGGTTAGAAATTTATTTTCTGAATAAATTTTATATATTTGAAACGAGATCAATATAATCAGGACAAGGCGTATTTCGATTGATTCAATGACTATTTTTCAATGACTATGTTCCAAGCACAAACTCGTCGATCGAATGCACAAGTGAACAATGTAAGTGTATTATTATTATTGAAAAAATCAGAACCGCTGACACCACTGCCCATAGCAGAAGTGTTATTTGCATCCGATATTTTCGATAAAGGAGGCGGAGGTGGCGACATAATCATCGATGCTGATGATGTAGCCGTCGATGCTGATGATGATGGCGGCGGTAATGGTTGGGATTGTAATGACTGCTGTGATTGTTGAATAACGTTGGAAGTGGTTGATGCAACAGATGAATTTCCGGCAATAGTATTGGTAGGATCGAACATTATTGGTGATTGATTATTCAGCCAAGTAGCACATGTCACCATACGATTATGAGAATCCCGTGATAATCGACATATACGATTGCCATTTATATCGTAAATTCGAACATTGCGATTATCCAAAGGTATGGTAAATAAATTATGTTGTTGTGATACGGATAATTTATTAATACCAGATTCCATCGAAATTGTGATCAAAGGTGAACGCATATTTTTGAGCTATTCGAAATGTGAATCAAAATAATCAAAAATGCAAATTTCATCGTTAATGAAGAATGAAAATACTCACATCCCAAACTTTAACATTTCGATCATCCCCACCGGAAAGAATTTTATCCGCACCCAGAAAACATGTTGATGTTACCGATCGATTATGACCTTGGAAAACGCTGACCGAATGAATAGCGTCACGGAAATCCCATAAACGAAATGTAGTATCATGTGATGATGTAACGATCAATCTTGTCGATTCACAAGCACAAACATCAGTTAATGCTTGATCATGTCCGGCTAATTGTACAATCAATTCACCGGTTTGATAATCATAGATGTTGGCCATTTGATCCCAGCTTGCTGTAACACATTGATCAAGGCCATACATCCAATCACACGATACGACTACATTATGATGATCACCCAATTCATGTAAAGGTGTCTTAATGATCGTAGCTTCTTCCATTTGGTCGCCATCGAATTCGGAACGCTGTTTTGGGTAAGAAATTTAAATTTTAAATTAATTGCAAAAAAAAACAAATCAAACTTACCAATAGATCGGGATTAAATCGCCATAAATGAGATGTACCATCGCCTGAAGCCGTCAGGACAAGATCATTATTATAATGAAATTTAACACAATTTACTGATGATTGATGCCCAGCATAGATGACACAGGGTGTTAGATTATAATCGATTCGTGTCACATCACAAACATTAATGGTTGAATCTGAGCGAATCAAATTATGAATAAAAATATAACCAAAAAAAAAATTAGATATTTACCAGCGGAAGCCGTAGCAATATATTGGCGACCATTTTTCTGACTAGAAGTTATATACCAGATACCATCTTTATGCCATTCATATGTGCCAATGAGATGACTACTACTGCTATTACTTTGACCTTTAAATATTTTACTCGAAGTTTTCAATTTATAAGTTGATTTAATTTTCTGTGACAATTGTGATGCTAATAACCATTGCGATGTGAAATCCATTATGTTTGAATTGCAAATGATTATAATGAGTTCAAGTGGAACAATGATCATAACCCAAATTTACAATACCTGCAACCATTGAGTCACGTTTGACCGAACTAACGGAAAATGGTGTCGGCTGTTGTTGGTGTTGTTGATGATGATGTTGTTGTTGTTGTTGTTGTACTTGATGATAATTGTATGGTTTTTGTTGTGACAAAATGTTACGATTTATCAGATTACCACCAGTATCTAATGATGATGATGAATGTAGGGCTGTAGATGTTGAAACTGTTGAACCACCAACAGTTGTTGTCTGTGTGCCAGAGTTTTCAATCAATTCTTCGAGCGTTTCGATTCGTTCTTTCACTATGTTGATCAATGATGAAATATTTAACAATGAAAACATATTAGTGTTATGATTTTATCAACAATAAAAATAATGAAAAACAGATTTGACATTTGCAAGCGAACAAAACAAAATTATAGCTAATTATTGTTCAATTTGTAAACTGAATTAGTTACGGCTTGATTGCATTTGTAAACCGAAAATTTTGCCATAATAACGAAAGAAAAAAAAAACAAGAAACAGTACCGATTTTTTTTTCTTTCATTTTCAATTATGATTATGTTCGTGAAATAAAAACTACACTTACATAAAATGTTTTCATTAATTAACGAATCGATTTCCTTATCAATCATTTCGAACAAGTTATGGATATGATGTCTGTTTATTTTCGATTGTTTTGATCCGATCGAATCAGGGTGTGAATTAATGAATAGAGGGAAAAGAAAAAGAAAAATAATCACAAAATCATCATCATCACCAGCATTAAAAATATAATACAAAAACAAACCAATCAATCGTTAAATCGATCAATCAAATCGAATACTAGAAGAATGAAAAACCACAACAACAAAACCTACTTGATTTTCATCGAAGACGGTTGATGATCGGCAGTCGATCCGGCAATAGTGTTAGTATTGCCGAATTCACAGGCAGCCAATGAATATTGTTTATGAATCGGATTCTTAGAGGTTGACATTGTTGTAGCAATACAATCAATCAACAATCAAATTTGTTTTTTCAAAATTTTCTAAAGAAAAAATTCGTCTTATTTTATCATTGGCTTCCGAGATAATAGTTTTTTTTCTTTCAAAAAAATGACAAATTTTTTCTCTAACAAATCAATCAATCAAGGATCTTTTTCTTTGTGAAAAGACGGCTGAATTACTTATTCATTAATCATCCTCTTCCAAGGCATACATGTCAATAACAAATATGTTTATCATTCAAATTGGATTCATAAAGTTTCAATGGCATTCATATCAAGAACAGTAAAAAAGTTAATTTATTTTTATTATATGTCATAAACAACGGCTATTTACGCTCTATGTATACGACATTGGTTCAAATAGATTTATGGATCAAAAATGATACAGCAGTTAAACAGTATCCATAAAAAAAAATTTACGTAAAAAAAACTTTTTAAAAATGTCGTCACCATCGTCGTCGATAACCGCTAAATCTTTTAATCGTATTCGTCAATATTATCCAAAGGCATTCATGCAATGTACAGCTCAGGTCTGTTTTAGTTTGGTTGATATTTTGTTTTGTGGTTGATATTTGGTAATCGATTTTTTTTTAAACAGGCAGCAACCTATGCACAATGTCTTGAACAAAATGACCTTCATAATATTAGAAAAAATATCTGTGATGAACAATTTCAACAATTAAAAATTTGCTTTCAAAAAGCAATGAAAAATTCGGCAAAATAATTTATTCTTTCAAAGTTATTCGATTTAAATTTCCACCTGATGAAGTTGTGTACAGGATTCTGGCATTTTTATTTTCGTCATAAGATTCGGCAATTTCTGAAATGACCGATATATCGTCTTTAATTTGAAAACTAAGTAACACGTTTGATTCACGATCGATTTCGATGGCCATTCCTGGATTTTTCATAAAATCATCCAAAATTAATGCTATACCAGTTTTTAAGCTAGATCCTTTTGTTTTCAATGTTTCACTGCCAAAACAATTGCCAATATTAAACAGGATAGTGCCTAAATAGATGATGAAAATGAGTATCTAATCTAATATTATAATCATAATGACGAACCCAATAAAAAACATGATCTAAGAATCAATTTTCGAAGATTAGGTTCGGCAGAATAATCATCCATGAATGAAAGTTTGCTATTATAATCACGTGTTAAAGCTAATCCAACCCAATAGGATTCTTTGGTTTTATTACGACTTCGACGAATATTTTCCGGTTCTCCTGGGAGATTATCCATCAATACTGTGCATTTACCTTTGTCCGTTCCATCCAATTTAAATTCAATGATTCTTCGTTTGGCCAATTCACAAATCAATAATGATTCATTATTGTCGGTTATTTCGATTCCATTCGGGAAACAAAGATTCTCTAGAATGGTTGTCACATTCTGATTGTTTGTACTGTAACGTAATATTCTTCCAGTAGAATCTGGTTCAAGATATGTATAACACCACATATCAATGGAAAATTTTCGACTAACATCAGTAATATAAACAATAATATCATCATTCTCTTCGACGATGACTAAATCATCAAAAAATTTCGAAGGTCTTCCATCTAAGAATTTAGTCTGATCAAGTCTTAATAAATGTGTCAATGATTTTGTATCTAAATCAAACACATAAAGACCGCTGTTGGCTTCAATAAAATATAATTTCTGACGAAATAGTCGCATTCCTAAAGGCCGACCATCCGGGAAACTTGCAATAGTTTCGACAACATTATTATTTTGTAAACAATAAACATAACCAGTAGCGGAACCGACGAATAATCGATTCAAATCATCTGGATCTAATGCCAATGATTTTGGTGTGATAATTTTATCTTTTTCAATTTTGATGGCTTCAAATGCTTTTTTATTACGATTAAATATCTTATCATTGACATTTGGTAATGGCAACCTAATGAATCGGTTTTTAATAGTTTAACTACAAAAAAAATAATTTCATTAATAAACAAACCTTAGATAGATAGGATTGAGATCAAGTAAAAATCGGCCAGGTTTTGCCAATAAAATATAGATGATCAATATGAACGATATGGTGAACCAGGAACCAATAAAACTAGAAAACAGGCAAAACATTTTTTGGAAAGATTCGAATGTTCGAATTGGACTTAGATCGTTATGGTTTAAAATTTAGACTGATCAAAGTTGAAAAAAAACAACCACAGATCTCATGAGTCAAGATCTTAACCACATCGAAAAAAAACCATTGGACTTTGATAATAATTTGTTTTGGCGTCATTGAGTGAAATTTTATATTTTATTTTTATTTTTTTCATTCATATAAACGACCACGAATTTGTAAGTACGTAGCAGAAAAAAAGAGAGCAAAACAAAAATTGAAACGTAAAGAGTAATAATTTAAACACTAAATACTTTCTCTCTTTTATTGATTTGTAATTGCCAAGATTAACAGTATTTTACGTCCGGTCTTTCAGTTATTGAAAATTATAGCTTAAAAATTTATTCGATCGAATACTAAATGTTTTTTTTTCGATCATGCTAACTGATTGGATACCATTTAAAATCTTTTTTTTTTTGTTTATTTAACGTAATGGCTATATTTGATTTTTTAAAAAAAAAATTATGACATTTGATGGGTAAACAACCAAAGGTCATTAGGGTTGTTTGGCGCGTGTATGTAAAAGTATACTTAAAGATTTTCTCAGTGAAAAAAATCGGAAAGAAATTGTTGATAAGATTCTGGCGCCATTATATCAAACTAACTGTATTATAAAAAGACTTTGGATACTTGAGATTTGAATAAAAAAATGATGATTTTGATTATGATGATTATGGATTAATAATGACAAATTGATAAATCATAGGATGGTGATGCCAGCAAATGATCATTGATTTTTGATAATCAAAAACAAATTATTGAATGAAATCTATTTAAAGGCAATGAATAGGCCTGCTGGCTTTTATGCACTTTACTCTTGATCGTTTGTCAATTAGATAGAAAATTTTTTATTTGACGATTTGCCACATTCCCGCAAAACAATCTTACAGTAAAAAAAATATGATTATACACTCATCATGGTTATTAATGACAATAAACAAACGGTATTATTCTTTTTTTTTCTAATGTCTTCAGATGATTTCAATTTTTTTTAAATTGAATTTCTTCTTTTTTTCTTGTTTGTATTCCTTGACGTCCTTGATAACATTTCATGATGACGATATATGTTTACATACGATATTAACTGCACTGTTTATGTTTGCAATATAAGTATGATGATGTTGATCAACAACAGTCACAACAACTGCAGGAATATTTATCATCTAATCTTGAACGACATTTAGATTCATTTTTGAATAATGATCACCACCTAGAATCTGGAACAAATGATTTCTCGATAATGTTCAAGAATAATAATGACAATGTGGATTTTGCATCGACAAGCTTGGATAATGTAGGCATCAGAAAATCGATACATGGCCCAACAACGGCGAATAAAATGGGCAAACAAACGATTAGCCGCCGATCAACAAAATTGCCCAAAACAGTAATCAAGCCAACTGGAACAGGTTCAAGCAAACCTGTGAGTAAAGCAACACCATCAAAAGTTTTAGTTAATCGACGTAAAACATTAAGGCGTTCAATGTCATATGACACATTGCCAAAGATGAAAAATAAAATGATCATCTGTCAGCCAATGACCATACAACGAAGAATAACGGTACCGACTTCTAATAAGATAATATTTAGAGCGCATAAAACGCAACATTTAGTACTGATCTGTTTAGCGTTCATAAGTTTTACCTCAATGTTAGCTATGGCTATCATCGCTCCATTCTTTCCAACCGAATCGGCTAAAAAAGGAATGCGTGAATCGATCAATGGCCTTGTTTTTAGCGTTTATGCATTCGTATTCATGATCTGCAGTCCGATTATTAGTCTGATGATACCAGTAATTGGAACAAAAATGACATTAATTGTTGGAATTTTTATTGCCGGCGTTTCTAACATTCTGTTCGGACTATTAGATCAAATACAAAGTTTGGAAACATTTACAGCATTTTGTTTTATTGTGCGAACATTCGAAGCTGTCGGTGGTACAGCTTTTTCAACAGCCACTTATACAATCTTAATGGAAGAATTTCCCGATAATGTAGGAACAGCATTCGTAAGTTTAGAAAAAAAACAAATTATTTTGCCATCCATGTATTCACTATTAGCCATTTTTTATATAGAGTATCGTGGAAACATCGGTAGGCTTAGGTCTAAGTCTTGGACCGGCTATTGGTGGCTTCCTGTACAATATTGGAGGTTATGGTTTACCATTTTATGTTTTAGGAACGATCATGTTGGTCAATATACCACTTTGTTTAGTGATTATAAAAGATACGAAAAGTAGGTTATAAATACTCATATCATGATAGTAATTTTTCATTCATTGATTTTTTGTTTTTAGATTGTGAACGGCTAAAATCACCAATAAATGCTTATTTTAAACTATTGTCCATAATAAAAGTAGTTATCAATAGTGGTGTAATTATTGTCGTTGCACAATTACTCAGTTTTCTTGATCCAACGGTCGAACCACATCTACGAAGTATTGGATTGGGAACGAATCTAGTTAGCTTGATATTTTTGATATTATCGGCTACATATACATTAAGTTCACCATTCATCGGATGGTTTTCGCAGATGGTACCGAATAAATTTCAAATTATGGCTGTTGGTCTTTTATTATTAGGCTTGGAGTTTCTATTTCTTGGACCGGCCGAAATGATTCCGATTGAAACGAATTTCACACAAACTGCAATTGTAATGGCATTAATTGGCATATCATATTCGATCGCATTTATTCCAACATTCGAAACATTAAATAATCTTGCTATGTAAGTTTATAATTGATTTAATTGAAAAAACAGTATTGATTAAATTTAAAATTTCGAAGACGAAACGGATTCCCGGATGATGTTACCACCTACAGTCTGGTTTCCGGATTTTGGACTGCATTCTGTTCTTTAGGCGAAATTCTCGGACCTATGTTTGGCGGTTTTCTAACCGAGAATTTTGGCTTCAAACGATCATCAATGATCATGGGTGTTATTGCAATAGCTATGGTGAGGATAATGATGATAAGATTATTAATTACAGTGGTACCTCGGTTAACGACGATGATCGGTTCCTGAAAAACCGTCGTT
>ERZ500997.389-NODE-389-length-12341-cov-5.689810_pt1 | contig 12341 bp, 7 predicted proteins | sample MGYA00248826_ERZ500997 | MGnify/ENA primary metagenome ERZ500997 (study PRJEB25958, sample SAMN03398524) | human skin metagenome | study: EMG produced TPA metagenomics assembly of the Human Skin Microbiome Metagenome (human skin metagenome) data set.
CAAAAATTCTAAAATTGTGCCGCGACAACAAAAAGGTTGAGAATCACTGGTTTAGATCGTTGATAATCGATCAATCGATCAATTGATTGATTTGATTTACCGACAAACCTGCAAAGTTACCTGCTCCATTCAATTCAATTTGAATGAAAGAAATTTTTTTACTATTTTGCGGCCACCCATGTTAATTGGTTTGTCAGAGAGAAGAAAATGTCAAAAGAATTTTGATTTGAAACGGAACTTTTAACAAACAAAAAATTGTCAAACATTGCTTTTTTCTCTAGATCTGATCAGATTATCATCATCATCAATTTAAATGGGTGGGTGGTCGTTCACAACAATCATATCACATCACATTATCATCATCATCATCGAAAATGGAATGTAACAAAAAAATTTTGTTGTTGCTTGAAAAAATTGTAACAAAAAAAAAAATGTGTGGTGAGAGAGAGAAAAACAAAGTATGCAAATTGCATTATCATCATCATCATCCTGAGGTAACCAAGAAGACGACGAAGAAGAATCTTGTTTTCCAACCACCAAACCTAATCAGTTTTCCCTACCTTAGTTTTTTTTTCATCATTACCTATCTATAGCTTGCCTGTTAAACAAACAAAACAAAAACAACTTTTGCTTCATTTCTCAATTAGCTAGAAAACATTGACGAAAAAAAAAACAGAAATCATTCTTGAAAACCCCAAACAACAAACAAGCAATAATCATTTTTCTTAGAAAAAAAATGAGAAAACTAACTTATTTTGGACAAGAAAAAAAAGTTACATTCCAAAACCAAACCAACCACACACACACATAGACAATAGCACAGACAATTGATGATTGAGTTTACATAACTAATTTTCTTCGTTCGTTTGTTCATCATCATTTGCCTTACAGGCAACATTTGATGATGAACGAACATAACATCCGAGAAAAAAATATTGGAAAAAAATTTTTGTTTCCAAAAATATTTTTCTTCGTTAAGAAAGTTTCAATGTTTATGGTGTTTATGTTTGTTTGTTTTATGAATGAAAAAAAAAATGTTTTTCAATATTGATTTTTTTTCAAAAAATTTAACCCTCCAGTTGAAAACTATCTGCAAATGTTTGAATGATTTTATATTCTTGGTTATTCTGAGTTACTACCACCATAATCATTGCTGAATGAATGAAAATGAATTATGATGAGATTGGTTTGCCAAAAAAACAAAAAAAAAACGAAAAGTGTGAATGAAGCTAATGATCTAATGGTGGTTTGAACAACGAAACAAAACGAACGAAAACTTTACCAGGTAAAACTAACGAATTTGATGATGATTTTTCTCTAGCTCAGTTTAGTTTAGTTTTTGTTTTATAATTCGACAGGTAGACTTGATGATTTTTTCTTTTCTTGGTTGTTGTTGTTGATGGCCCAGGTATTTTTTTCTGTTTTATTGAACGAAATAAAAACAAACAGAAAGAAACCTGTGAATATAACGAAGGTTTGAAGGGAAAAAAATCAATGATGATGATGAGCCAGACTGGCGCCATTTATGACGCCAGGCCAATGTTTTTTTTTTCACTGGCTGGCTGGCAGACTAACTAACTTGACTAACCAAAAAAAAAAACGAGAAAAGCAATTGAAATAAAGCAGAAGAAGAAACAAATTCAGCCAAATTCAGTCACAAGAATGATCGTAAATGTGTCTTACCTAGCCTTTTCCTAAACTCAGTATGGTGTGTGTGTGTGTGTGAGATGCAAGATCATCATTGCATCGTTGTCGATGTTTACCATTTAGACACATTCATCGTGGTCAACGGAGTGATATGATCATATCACGATCATCATCATCATCAACATCAACACACGAATCAAATGAGTGAAGATAAGGAAACCCAGATGATTTTTTGATTTTTGAAAGAAGCTCGTGATGATGTTATGGTTAGCAAAAAAAAAATTGTGAATGATGTTTGCTTGCTTGAAAAGTTTTAGTAAATTGTCTTGATGGCGACGATGTCTTAGACGATGACTACGACGACGATGTCTAAGACGATGATGATGATAGGTTTTCATTCATTGATTAATTCATTTTTTTGTTTACCTTGTTTGTGTAAAACTAGGTGCTAAACTTTTCTGCTAAACTTTTCATTCTCTCTCTCTCTCTCTCTCTCTCTCTCTCTCTCTCTCTCTCTTAGTTATTTTTGTTTGTTTGAATAATTTAAACAGAATTTCTTGATTGAAAATATGCAAAAGAAGAAGAATTGATAAATCTAACAACTATTTGTCATAATCATCCCAGTAACAACAACAACAAAATAACATTGATTTTTTCCGGAAACTTTTTCAGAAATTCATTCAGTATTTTTTTGTTGCATCTTTTTTTTTCCTTTGTGTTTCACATAGTCTCTCTACCCAGTATCTCTCCCCCCAGTCACTCTCGATTGCAATTAGTCGTCAAATAACTACGAATAAAAAACATTGAAATTGATCATTAATGATAGAGAGAAGAAAAGCAAAGAAAAATGTCATCATTATGATGAACAAAAACATGTTCACTTGAAACACACACACACGGGTAATTGGTATGTTGTTGTTACAAGTTACATAATATTACATGATGGACATTTGACGACAAAAAAAAATAATGGCCAATTTTTGGACACAAAAAAAAACATTATTTTTTACTTAGTGATTTGTTTGATTTGTTGAAAAGAAAAGTAATCGAAATATGGATAGTGGACGAACATACGACCCAAGAATCTATCATTAAAATACATAGTGTGTGTGTATATTTGGTATGTTGACAACATTTTTGAATTCACTAAAACATCCATTTTTTCGATTTTTTTTTCTTTTGGGTTCAATAATGGAAAATCTATCGAATTTTTGTTGTCAGAAAAGAAAAATCATCCTCCTACGCGCATTATTAAACAACAACATTTTTGTTTTGTTTTATTATCGTGTGAAAATAAACGGACAAAAAAAGATTTATTTACAAAAAATTCAAAACAATGATTTTTTTTTTTGGTGTAAAATTCAATCGATTTTCTGCAATGTTTTTTCGTTTGTTTTGTTCTTACTATTACGACAACAATAAACTGACCGTTGGTCAATTCATTCGTTCGTCCGTCGTTTTTTTGATCGTTGAATTTAATTCTCACCATCCATTCACCATTTCACATCATCATTCTGATCCTAAAGAAGAATCATCCGAAACAAATTAAAAAATTGAATTTTTTTTCGAATGAAAAAAAAGACAATGCGCTTTACACATATAGCGTATCATCATCATCATCATTTATATCCGGACAGAATTGAGACCAAAAAAAAAGAAAGAAGAGACGACACGTTTTTGAATTTGATTCACAACTGATACTCATCTTTCTTTTCTTTTTTGTTTGTTAAATATAAACTTTTGACATAACAATCGATTGTTATCCATCGATTGTTGTTATTATTTTCGATTGTATTCGAATGCTAAATTGAACGTCAAAAGGTCATAGGACACACATAGCACACACACACTTATCCATTTGAATTGAGATAAATTGGATTCAAGAAGAATTCTTTTTCGTTTTTGAATTGACTAATGGTCATCATCAACAACAACAATCCAATCAACCATCCGACCACGATAACGATAACTATTGAAAGAATCAAGTATCTGCATGCATGTTTGATTTGATGTTTTTATGGAATCATTTTCATTGTTGTTATCGTTGTTGTTGTTGTTGTTCAATTCAACCATTAAAAAGTATATATCCACAATAGATAGATAGATAGAGAGAGATGGATCGAAATAGAACGAAAGAAAAAAAAATTCCAGACACGTGACTCTTGTTTGTCATCATTGTCATTATCATTTCATTTGAATTGAATTGATGACATCACGAAAATGTTTTTGTAACCAACCAAACTAAAACTAAACAATTCAACGATGACATTCAAGTAATAAAAAAAAAGAAATTTCTTCGTATAAAAATCATGTTGTTGATGATGATGATGATGATGGAATCAACCATCAACAAGATATATCAGTTTGGCTGCTGCTTCAGAGAAAAGAAAAATCAGAATTTCTAAATTTCTGAATTCAAAAAAAATGTGAAATGTAACATGGATACATGTATGGCACGTGTTTGGCCAAACAAGCAAGCACTTATAATCAAACAAGAGAAATTCTTGTTGTTTATACAATATGAACGCGTGTTTTGAAATTCTCTTCGTTCTTTCTCTTTGGAGTGCTCATGAATTTTTTTCCGTCATTCGTTTGAAACAAGAGAATGATATACGAGTATTGTGTGTGTGTGTGGTGATCATTTTCACAACAACCGACCAAACAAACAAGCAAAATGCATAGTCATTGAAGAACACGTGAACATCGTTTGTTCGTTTGTGCTACACACACACGCGGTTTGACTTTTTTTTTCTGATTCTCAAAAAAAAAAAAAATGTTTCCAAACAGAAAAAAACCGTATTGGAATACATCAAGGGGAGGAAAGTAATGGGGGAAAAAATCGGCAAATTCCACCCTGCCATCCCACCACCACTATCACCAACAACATTGAATACATTATGTCATATTCGCATCATCAAACATAAATTGGTTTTGTTAACAAGTCATAAAAACATGATGAAATATCTTTTTTGTATTTTTCTGAATTTCGTCAATTCATCAAACTTGGCTTCTGGCAAAATTTTATTATAAATATTTCTGGCTTTCGGAAACATTTCCCCCCGTTTTCCCGAAATTTTTTACAAAAGAAATATTCCTGAATCATCATCGTTGTCATCATCAATTAATGAAATGCACACATGAAACACGTGACACGACAACAATGATGACTATGCAAATTAGTAATGTTTTTCTCTTTTTGAAAATTAACAATTGATGAGGATGAGAATTGAACTGAACAGAATTTGATGGCGGCCACCCTCATCAAAATTAATTTTTCATTCAATCAAACACCAAACATCAAAAATCATTATCAGTTATCATCATCATCATCTTGGCTGACTGACTGAATGACTGACTGACCAGATAGATTACCTTACCTTTATAATTTATGACCTGTATTTTTGTTTCGTTTCGTTTCGTTTGTTTTGATGAGAAAAAAAGTTAGTTAGTTTGTTTTTTCAACTTTTCATCATCAAACTTATTGAATGTATATTTTTTTCATTGGCCTGTCAACACACACACACACACACGCAGACTACCTGTAAATTTTTTTTCTTTTCTTAAGAAGAAGATAAGAAAAGTCATCGATCACCTTTACCTGGAATCAATTTTTTTTCTTTTTGACCAAAGAAAGCTTATGTCAATGATCATCATATTGATAATCGAAAAAAATAAAATAAAGGTGATGATAGTTGAAGAAAATCAATGATCATCATCATCATGATCATCATCGTAGATTAGATTAGTTTTCATTGGCGACTAAATGTCTCACTGACTGACTGACTGTTTTGCATATTCATTTTCAACATTCACATTCTTCTCATATGGAAACCAGAAGCATGAATTTTTTTGGAAAAGTGATGATGATGGCTAGTTAGCTAGCTAGGTAGATATAGACAGTGAAAGGAAATGTGTTTGGTTTCTAGCCAAAAACAAAAAACAAAAAAACCAAACCCAGTCAATCATCAATATGGATGTCTGCACAGATAATCGCTAATGACGATGATGACGATGATGTCTGAATGAATGGTCATGGTGGCCAGGTGACCCAGGTGAGAATAGTCAAGAAAAAGAAAAAACGAATCTAATTATCAAACCAAACACAACACTACCATCACCTTGTCTAAGTTCACACACATACAGATAGTGTATGTGTCAAAACGAATCATTTTACTTTTGGCTTTCGTTGGTTGGTTGTTTATTTAAGCTTTTGTTTCTGTTGTTTTGTTTCAATGTAATTATTTTAATTTGCACGTTTTTTTTCTTTTCACTGAATGTTTGTTTTTTGAACGAACAAACGAACGAAATCATTGTCGATAACAAGGCCATCATCATAATCATCACCACCAAAAAAATTATCATTTAGAAAAAAAGATTGCTGGTGTTGATTTTTGTGCGCAGCAAGCTCATCAAGCTTAGCAAGCTTGGCAACCCTGCAATCAAGCTTTTTTTTCGAAAAAAAAGATAGTAAAATGATGATGATGATTACATTGGAAATAAAAGTTGCAAAACTCAAAAACTAAATATGCAAATGCGAAATTCCTATGGTCTGTTCTCATTATCATCATCATCCATGAAATGGAAGAAAAGAAACTACGCTTTTTTTGACATCATTTTCAATGATCTTCTTCTCACAATGATGATGATGATAATGATTTAAAGTGAAAAACAACACACACACACATTACGGATTTCAAAAGTCAATAATCATCATTATCAAATGGACAACAGCAACAACAACATTAAAAGCAGCAGCAGCAGAAGAAGAAGATGATATCCAAACAAAAGTGTAAATGTAACCTTTGACCAAAGAATCAAGTGTGTTTTGTTTTTGTTGTTTGATTTTGTTTGTAGAAAAATAAAATAAGTCAAAGGTAATCATCATTGACGATGACCTTTAGCCTCCATTTTAAAAATCACTAAAATTGAAATGGTGGTGGATTGAATTGAATAATCCGAATCAATTCGAATCAATAAATCGATGAATGAATGAAAATGATGGACGAATAAAGATAAACATCGAAAACAGCCAGCCAGTCAATTTAGTCATGATCATCATCATAAATCGAATCAATGATGGTGATGGTGATGATAATTGTCATGATTATGATGACACATTAGCACTATCATTCTCTCTCTCTCTCTCTCTCTCTTATCTATCTATTGATCTATCTACGATGTTTGTTTAGATTTGATTTATCACCTTAACAACTCAACAACAACAACAACAACAACAACATGATAGATTTTCAACGAAAAGGTAAAGGTCAGGTAAGATTTTCTCAGTTTTTTTTTTGTTTTCCTCGAATGATAAATATCAATTTTTTTCTTCTTATTGATCTAACTGTGTGTTAAAATAGCAGAAACAGTACAGGATAATAATTGAAACGAAACGAAATCGTGATACTCGTGATGATTGTCTTTGTTTTTGTTAAAAAAAAAAAAAAAAAAATTGGTTGTTGTTGCTGTCGAGGATGACGCCTTGTTTTTTTTCTTTGCTTACACCAATTATGATGATGATAATGAAGGAAAAACAAAACAAAATAATCAGGTAAGGTTAAGTCAGGTAAGAAAAGAAAGAAAAACCTGAAGAAGGGTCAATAATAATGATAATGTTTATCATTTCAACACACACACACACAGGTAAGTTTAGTCGTGATGTTAAGTGAGGTAAGTAAACATTGTGTGTCATTAACACACACACACACGCCTTGGTCATTTTCTTTCTTTTCAGCAGAAAAAACTGAATAAATTGAAATGAAATGAATGATGATGATATAATCACGCCGGATTTATTGCTGAAAATGCATTCTTAGAAGAAAAAAAACTTGACTATTTTAACCTGTGTGTGTGTGTGATTAGTCAGAATGTCTCCAATAAGTGAGAAAAAATCAAAATGGTGCCCTTTAGCACAATTTGTTTGTTTGCTGATGCTGCTGCTTGGTTTATTATTATTTCATCAAGTTTTGGATGATGGTTAATAATGGTCTTCTCTCAGTGGAAATCTTATCTAACCCCCTTTAGCCATTATTATTATCATTATTATCAAACCTGGAAATTCAAAGAAGAAAAAAACATTCGTTTAAAGGTCGATCATCCACTGATTTTATTTTTTTTATCGAACCAGAAAGTTAATCAACAGAAAAAATACGCCTCTTCGTTTTTCGATAAAATATTTGCTGGTTGGTTGGCTGAATGGATGGCTATTTTGGTCAGCAATAATGATGATGATAATGATAATGACCATCAATAGTGATGATTATCATCATCTGAAGAGGTAGAGAAAACAACAAATTGGCTTTAGGGCAAACACAAACAATGTTTGTTTGTTTGTTTGTTTGATTTTGTTTGTTTGATTGCAAAACAACCTAACAAATTAACAGTTTTGCTGTTATCATCATCATCAACATTTCAAATGGATAAAAAATCAAGTAGCAAATTGGATGGAAATTTTGTTTGAATTTTAAATTGAAATTTTTTTGCTGCTTTTTTTCCGTTCAAAAACAAAATTTAATTTAATAAAATTTAACCAGATCCAGGTGTTTTTCAATGTCATCAATGATAATGATGATGATGATGGTAGGCTGGTGTCGTACGATAATTTTTTGTGTCCAGGTGTGTGCTGGTGGTAGTAAAAACAAACGAACATCGATAATGAAAATGTCACGTACATTTTGAAAAGATCACAGAAAATTTGCCAGATATATAAAAAAATAATTTAATTACTTTGAGGAAATTTATATAAATTTTTCCTGGATGAAAATAGCAAAAACCAGATGACCTTGATGACATCATCATCTATCGATGTGAATTGATGTTATTACAAATTTTGACCAGATATGTTGAAATAGTTTTGAAGAAAAAAAATCCAACTGACTAACCCAGCCTGCCAACAAAAAAGTTAATTGATTTGTATCACACACAAACATGAATTGCTGTCCACCCTTTATTGTTTGTTGTCTTCTGGTCATTGTTTTTTTTGGGAAAAACAATGACCAGACCCGACAATAAAATCAAACTGATTGACTTTTGTTGTTGAAGCCAAAAATAAACATACAAAACAAGGACCATGTTGAAGTCAATGAAAGTTACCAGAACAGAACCGAGAAGTCAAAAAACCATATCAAAATCATATCAATGACTTTTTTTTTGTTTTGTTGACTATTTTGACTAGACAGACTAGACATTAACTAACTAACTAGCTAGCTAGTTTGACTGGACGACTATTGCCACCCGTTGTGTTACTTGTCAAAAACTTTTTTGTTTGTTTTAGTTTTAGAATAGTGGGTCCAGACATAAACAAACGACTGGCCATTCTGAATTTTTTTTCTTTTGAAAAATAAATTCAAAAAATCAAGAATAATAATTATCAACCTGGTCAAAACATAGCAGAAAAAAAAGCCATATAATCATCATCATCATACAACATCATTCGTTTTGCTGTTGTTTTGCACGCAATTATCACAATTGACTATTTCAATCCAATCAACTTTTGAACTTTTCAAAAAAAATTTAAATGAAATGGATTCTCAGAATGAAACAAACAAACAAACAAAACAAAACCAGAACAAAACGCATACAACACACACACACACACAACCTACCAATTATCAAACCATTCACTCATTCATTCATTCATTCTTTCAATCAAAAACACGAATGTTTACCTTTTTGTTTTGTTTTGTTTGGTCCAATTATCAACCAAACAAACAAACAAACAAACAGACCAAGGTGAGATTGGTAAATCATCATCTGCCTAGTTAACCTATTGGTTTAGTTTGAAAATTGGCTACCAATATCACTATCACTAAGGGGGGGTCACACACACAAAAAAAACAACAACATTATCATCTTTTGTTTTGTCGGAATCATAAATTTTCCCCAAAACTGCATTGATTATTTGGATGTTTTGCTGTGTGTGGCCTACACAAAAAAGTCAATAAATTTCATTCAAAAAATTACCAAATGTTATCAGCATCAGCATCATTTGGTTTTGTTTTCAATAGAAACATAAAAATATATCTGCCTATCGATATCTGACATAGGTAATAATTGATGCGGCAATTTAAAGGTTTTGTTTTTTTTCTGGTTCAATAAAGGTGATTGTTTGTTTGTTTGTTTGGCGCCATATTTCCTATGAAGTTTTTGTTTCTTCGTTTTGGTTTGAATGATGATGGTCAGCAGTCAGAAAAGTAAAGGGTGTTTGTTGGTTTTTTTATAATGTTGTTGTTGTTGTTTGCAAAAGGCAAACAAAAAAACAACTAAACGTTGCCTTTAGGTCATCACACACCGTCTGTGTGTAAATAGATTTACGTAATAAATGAAATGAAATGAATGGATGTTTAAAAAACAAATTATTTCAACATATATAAATTAGATTAGAAAAAAACACAGACTTTGTCTCTGTGTTTGTTTGTTTGTTTATTTATTTATCCAAATTCTGGAATCCAAATCCAAAGGGATAACCAACAACGAATAAAAAAAAATCCCAATTCCATTTTACAAACATGAATAAATAAACACAGAAACCTTCACTAATCTTTAATTTTCGTGGATTTTTTTCTGTTTTGTTTTTTATTATTTACAATTCGCGTTGTGTGTGAATGGAATATTCAATGTTTTTTCTCTCGCTACTTTACTATCATCATTGAATGATTCATTCATTCATTCGAGGAAGATTTTCGTTATTCAAATTCAATTTGCTACATTCATTTTGCAAGTGAAACAAAACGTGTTTAAATAGTAAACATCATCATTCGATCAATCGAATGATGCTTAATGATGTTAATGAATGTTGCAAAAAATATTGCCAAATAAAGTGGGAAATTGAAAAGAAATCCAATCATGTGATTATACGATACGACGATACAAACAAACAAACAAAATGTGTGTTTGATGTTTGTTTACATACATCAAACACACCAAACACACATTTTTGTTTTGTTTTTTGTTTTTTGTTTGGAAAGAATTAATTATCAATTTGCTTTCAACTGATAATGTTTGAGATGCGTTACACACAGGTGAAAAACATACAAACAGAAAAAAATGTGCGTGTTTTTTTTGGGAAAAAACTTTCTTCTTCTTCTCTATCTTTCACTTTATCTTCGATCCAATCGATTAGTAAATATTTAAACAAATGTTTTTTGAAATTGATCTGAACAAAATGGGGAAATTTTTCTGGTGTTTTTTTCCTGTTGTTTAAATTAGTTTGAATATTTGTTAATGGACGACAATAATACTAAAATTCTCTCTATTTTGCACTTGAATGAATGTATTTTTTTTCCAATTCGTTTCTCATTGAATTTTTCAAATTCGCTTCGCATTGAAATATATTCAAATCATTAAACAAATTCAATTCACACACACATTGAAAAACACACCAAATGAAATGAAATCGATGACACCCTTAATCATCATCATCACCATTTAAAATGATGATGATAATGGTGGTGGCCATATGGACAAATCATCATCGAAATCATCATCCAGCCGGAAAAAAAGAAGGTTTTTTTTTCTGCTGATCGGGTGTTAAGAAAAGGCATCCATGCATCAAAATGACAAACATTTTTTCTGTTGTTTTGTTGTTCTGGTTGTTGTTGTTGTTGAAAGTGTCAAACAACAACAACAACAGAAATGACAAGGATCATCAAACATACAAAAAGAGACAATTTTTTCTGGATCATCAAATGACGACGACACTGACCGACCGATCAACCAACCGACATTGACGACGACAACCGAAATCGATATTCAACGAAAAAACACAAGCCGCCGCCAGACACACAAACAATGACTAGATTAATTTAATTTGATCAATCGAACCAAAAGAAGAAAAGAAAAGAAAGGAATTGAAACGATACACAAGGATCGATTTTTATCTTTCTCTTGGCTGGCTGGCTGGCTAGGAATTGAAATGTGGACCACACTAAATATATGCGGATGGTTCAATCGTTTACCCTTGTTTTCAAACAATCAAATCAAATGTAGATCAATCAAGGGAATGAAAAAAAACGAAGAAGATTTTTAGATTGTAATGGATCCTAAACAACAACAACAACAAAACAGCCCAAAAGCGCTTCTCATCCATTTTCATCATTGATCATGGATCAGACACACATTAAAATGAGACATTAAAAGCTATAACAGCCGAAAGGATCAAACTTTTTGAATGAAAAACACACAAACAAACAAGCGAAAAACCGGTACGTTTTTTTCAAATAATATCAAGGGGGAGCAGATTAACAACAAACAAAATCATTATCATCCATTATGTGGACATTAACAGCAGCAGCAAACGAATGATAATGATCAAAACGAAACAAACAAAAATATTCAAATTTCCGATCTACCCTGATGATTATAATCAAAAAAAACTAAAAAAACATGACATTTAAAATCATTCAACCTAAGTAAGGTATTTTGGGCTTCTACTGCTGCTGCTGCTACTGGGTTATGTTTGTGAAGTAAAAAAATTTCCTTTTTATCTTTGGATTTAAATGTGATGACAAAAAAGTGATGATGATGAAATTTTTCAAGATCATCATCATCTTGAACAACACCAAGTGTGTGAACAAGGTAATAATAATGTTGATTATGATGATGACAGGATACATACATAGTGTTTGTTTGTTTGTTTTGCTGTTGAAAGAAAACAGAAAAACATTGACATTTATCATCGATATCAACATTATTAT
>ERZ500997.390-NODE-390-length-12311-cov-4.757670_pt1 | contig 12311 bp, 4 predicted proteins | sample MGYA00248826_ERZ500997 | MGnify/ENA primary metagenome ERZ500997 (study PRJEB25958, sample SAMN03398524) | human skin metagenome | study: EMG produced TPA metagenomics assembly of the Human Skin Microbiome Metagenome (human skin metagenome) data set.
TTGAACAATACTTGATTTAATAAATTTCACAACATATATTATTGTTGTTGATTTCCAAACAAGAAAGAATAATACTGAAATCAAAAAAAAAGTAACAACAAGAAAAAAACATTGTGAATCCAATTTGATTTTTTCTTTGTGTATTTGTTTGATAAATGTGTTAAAGAGAATCTGTATGTAATACAATAAAAGACAAATTGAATCGGTTTTTTTCTTCATTCACTCTCTCTTTAAATTTCCTTTTGTATTTTCCATAATGATGAATGCATTATTTTGGTGTTCATGTTTTTTCTTCTTCTTGATACTTCGTGATTTTGTCATTCATTCATTGTTATTTTTTTTGTGTTTGTTTGTTTATAGTACTATTATTATCATGATTTCATGCTAAATTCTATTTTCATTGATTTATTCAGAATCAAATGTCAAATAACATTTCAACAACAAATAGAAGAATGTTAGTAATTCCATTCATCCATTTACAAAAATGAATAGTGTTGATTTTTTTTAATGGTAAATGTTATCATTGATCATCTTACATACACAAAACAAAATATTATTATTGTTCATTCAATCTTTTTTTTTATTAAAATGCCAAATAGACATATATCTTCAATTCATTAATTTTTTTTCTTCTTCTTCGAATATAATATACTTTATCTGTATAAATCGATTGGTAATTTTATTTGACGATATGAAATATTATCATTATAATCATATCCAGTATGCTCAATATACCGATACTTCCATTATTTACATTACCTATTTTTTTACCATCATTTCCAAGACCAATGAAATTTTGGTCAACCACTCCGATGATGTTACCAATGACAATTGATGATACAATAAATGATGCAGCCTATTATCGACAATTAATGCCACGTTTAATTGATTCATTACATAGAAAAAGTCTTTTTTGGGATTTTCGTCATGCTGGTGAAATTTTGTTAGCTAGATTTGATGATCGTTTAATGTGGTTTCAAGTATTAGAATCTGGTCATAATTATTGTCAAATACAAATGAAAGGTCTTGAATTACAGGAAACATCTTGTCATACATTAGAAGCATCAACAATCGATCAAATCAATGAATATTCATTTCATAATAATTTTAGTACATTTTTTAATAAATATTTTTTCTATGCTATTAATCCAATGACCAAAGCAACAGTAAAAACTTATTCGGATGCAACCAGTGTTCTGACCGGTATTATTGATTCACCGGATACATATGTTCGAATCAAACGTTTATTTTGTCCAATATTTATATGGCTACTGTTACAGCATAAAATTCGTTTAATTCTTGATGAATTCAAACAACAAGAACATCAACAACAACAACAAAATAAAAATGATATCAACATACAAATGGTAAAAGAATCACAAATCAATATAATTGTACCATCCGATTCAGTAATGGATCAGCATCGTTCTTCTTCAAATAATAATAATAATAATGATGATGGTGAACGACAAAATCATTCGGCTACTTCTTCATCATCATCATCATCATCTAGGAATAATAACAATGGTGAAACATTGAAAAAATTCAGCTATGATGATCTACAACCAAATATACAATGGACAAATTTTAGTTATCAAATTTCACGTAAACGTAAATCCATTCAACATCGTATTAATCGTTTTATTTATTCAAATGAATGGTTTTCAAATGTTTTACAAATTTTAACCAATAATAAAGCTATATTGACGGAAAATGAACTTGAATCATTAATATTATCATATAATCAAATTACAAATATTTGTTTTACAATAATATTTCCAACGAATAAAATTGTTGAAACATCAATGTCACAATGGATATATGAAATGTTTAATAGTCAAACAATGGCAAAAGATTCAATGATTGATGAAAATCTTTTCGATATTGATCTTAATCAAATTTGTCTACAAAGTATACGTTATGCAACAAAATTAGGTTTTGATCAAATGATTTTCGCAGAAGAAACATTAACCGATGAAGAAATTATTAATAATTTAAAAGAATTTGATCAAAATTGGTATTTTGGTTCGATTGATTCACCGGAATGGCGTGATGCAGTATTGGCCGAAAAATTACAATTATTTTCCATTTCTAAAGATGTTGTAAAGGTTTGTTATAAGGTTAAAATAGTATTTTTTTCTCAACATAACTGACTGATTGTTTCCTATTTTTTTTTGTCCAGGAAATCTATCAAAGTCATATGTTAACATTAAAAGATATGGATATTTTCATTTGTTTAATTAATCGTTCAGTTGTTGATGCAATTTGGTCATCATTATCGTTTGAATTATTCTATTTAACTAATGATGATGAAGAACGATATTCGATACAGGCACATCAATATATTTTTCGTAAGTAAAACAAAAAATTTTTCCATTCAAAATTCATGGAAGTTTTTCTTTTCTCTTTCCCCCAACCACCTCACATAGGAAATCTAACCGTACAAGCAGCTGATCCACCGCTTGGTTATCCAGTTTTTGCTTCCGAACCAATTCTAATTTCGCATATTATCTGATTTTTTAGGTGTCAAAAAAATTCCAAAAATCTCTTCATTAAGAAAAATTCATTGATTAAAAAAATTCAAGAATAAAGTTTTTCATTTCTGGAAAAATTGTTCATAGATGGCGTGAGTGATTCAGGAAAAAAAATCAACAGGTTACAAAAATGTATACGGAATCTATCTATGTGAATAAATAAAACACACAAGAAAGAAAGAAAAACATCGATAAAAGAGCGGAACATTCATATTTATAGAATGACATGAACCGAACGACCGACCTACCAACCAACCAACCAACCGAATGAATGCGATAATAATAAAGAAGTATCTAATCTCTAACCGGTTATTGGTATTTATTTTTGGCTGTTATTTTTTTTTCCTTCATTTATTGATCGTTCAACGATTCGACCATTCGAAAGACTTGTGTAAAGAGAGAGAGAGAGAGAGAGAAAGAGAGTTTACCCGAATTCAGGATATCTAAAATGGAAAAAAAAGAAAACACAAATTTATGTTTAGAATATGGCAAGCTAATGGCCTTATTTCTGGATAAAGAAGTCGAAGAAAGAAACAGAAGAATGAAAGAAAAAAATGATGATAGAAAGTTACGAAGAATGAAATACTAGTTTTTGTTGAATACTGTTGTTTCATTTACTATCACCATTGAACAACAACCATCATCATCATCATCATCATTATGAATAGCAGCAAACAGAAAAACTATTTAGGTATTAAGCAAAAGTTAATGTTGTTATACTATGTTATTACTATAACGGGTATTACATTGCAACAACTGTGCAAAATGAAAAAAATTCATCAAGGCTGATTTGACCGAGATTTGAGTTTTTTTTCGGTTTATACGAGATTTAATTTGTTCGACATGGGTATGATGATGATGATGATGAATTGATGGAAAAAGCGCTGAGATAAAGTAAGTAAAAGAAAAAAAAATTTCGGAAGGAAAAAAAAGAAATATGAGTATGAAACAAGGTGGAAGAAACATGGTCCAGTTTTGTTGTTGTTGTTGTTTCTCTTTAATTATAACAGCAAAATATTCATCATTATCATATAACGGGACAGCGAAGAAGAAGGAGAAGGAGATATGAAGATTCAACCTGATATAACATGTTGAATGAATGAATGAATGTAACAAAACATAACAAGATTATATAACCAAAATTTATGTGTTTAGTGTAATGTAATGTAATGAACCAGAAAAACGAAGTAGAAATGTTTTTTTTTAATATCAATCTCATTGCCACTGTTGTGTTGAAAATTCGGATATGATGATGATGATGATGATGAAAAAAGCAACTATTTTAACAGTTTTCCAAAAAAACAGTTTTATCTAGTTTATTCCAGTTCCGTTTTGATTCGTTATTTCTTTCATTTTATCAAAATTGATTGATTGAAAGGCCAAGCAAAAGAAAGAAAATTAATTTGATAATTAATCCAAGGTTTGGAGATTAAGAAAAATGATGTGCCAACAAAAAAAACTTTAAGCTACTGGTATTATTTTCATTATCTAATCTAATTAATAATTAACTTGAATAAAATAAAAAAACATGAAAAAAATATATTCGGGTAGAACGTGACGCCAAATAATGTGAAAAAGAAGAAGAAAATTGGCCAGATATCCTTGGCCAAATTTATCCAAGAAAAAAACTTAACATTTCATAAGATTGATTGTCATTGAAAATCTATTGTTTTTCTTACTTCTTGTAATTCATAAATCTTCAGATAGATATTCAGTCAATTTGGTCACGAATTATATCATCTATATTGAGAAGAACAAAAAAAAAATCGATTGAATTACATTACATTTTTTTTCTGTTATTTAATGAGAAGGAATGTAAAGAGAAAAGCAGCTGAAATTATTTATCATTAAACGTCAAACACAACATACATTATCATCATCATTATCATTAAAAATCAGCTATTTTAACAGAAATTGATCCATCTGGCCATTCGACCCAATGATTCGTTATATAAAAATATCATCCATGAATTTAAAATAGCCTCCACCATATAGTGATTCTAAATTTAGAATCGTTTGTTTTTTTTTTGCCAAATAAAATGATTATGATGATGATGGAGAGAATAAAGAAGAAGACGAAGACGAAGAGAATGGTCAAACAACATATTTACGAATGAAACGAACGAACAACCAACAAATCGAATCGATGAAAAAAAAGGAATGGAAGAAAAAACTTGTTCTTTGATCATTATTCAAAAAGAAAGAAAGAAAAGAAACCTTAAACTAACGGTCGTTGTTCTAAATTCAGATTGAATTCGGTTGGTCTATTCCGTTGATTGTTACTTCGGTTGAAACAAAAAAAAAGAGCTGCGGCTATTATCATCATGATTCTCGGGGAAGTTTTCCTCGAATGAATGTGATTTTTATCGCTGAAAGATGTGCGAAAATAAGAAAGAAAAAAATTTCATAATTTAAATTTTCAATTCGGTTTTTTGTGTTTTAAAATTGTTTTTTTTTCTTTATTGACTTAAACATTTTGTATGAATGAAAAATTCCATTCTGATCATGACCTACATAGTTTTCAGAAAAAACGATTTTTAAAAGGGATAATTTAATGATTCGATAAACGGTTTTCCAATCATAAAACCTTTAGCAAAGAAAAGAAGAAGAAAAAGAAAAACTAACTAACTAACTAACTAACGAGCTAACTAATTAACTAGATTTGTTCAAATTTAAAATTATTCAAATTAATCCAAAAATGAATTTGTTCTTTCTCTACCTTTAACCTGAATTTGGGTATTTAACAAAATTAAACGATTCAGGTTAGAAAGAAGAAAGAAAAATATATGAGAATTTCCACTGTTTGCTTTGAATTTAAGCAAATAAAACGAAAAGATAAAGAAAAATTTGGCGCCATTCAAGCCTGCCTAACTGCAATCGAATCGATTATATATTTATATCTAAACATTAAGTAAAGGGAATGAACAAAACAAATACATGTGAGAGAGAGAGAGAGAAAAGAAGGAGAATTCCATTCATTTAGCTAAAAATAGCTAGTTTGTGTATAATATCATGTGTGTGTGTGTGTTTTCGTTTGTATGGCGCCTGCCTAAGGTGAAATGAATTTATTTATTTTTTTTTTTTTCGTTTATCGTTACTCTTCTTCTTCTTCTTCTATTTTCTGATAAATAACGTAGACATATAGAACTAACCTGTTATAATTTTTTTTTTACTTTTTTTTTGCATTCTTTATTCAGGTTATTTGCCTTATGTATGTTTTTGTTTGTTTGAGAAAACAAATTATTATTAATAAATTGATTGAAGAACTAACAATCTGAGAATGAATGTGGTAGCTTGGTATTTGAGTTTTTTTTAGTAGGTTACCCGAATTGAATGAATTCAAAGAAGAAAAATATAGGAATCCAATTTGTCTTTGTTGTTTGAATAATAATTAATGGCGCCCTTTTTTTTCCCAAAACAACAAAATATCTATCTATAATTGACAAAGAGAAATGGTAACAAAATCTGAATTTGTTTTTGAGAAAACAAATATAAATAGCTTCTGCGTTTAGTTAGAAGAAGAAGGAAAATGCTAGCTAAAACTCTCTCTCTTGCTTAAATAATAATACCGGATATATAGATTTCAAACGGAATTCTAGTTAAATATCCTGACGTGATCTGACGTGATCTGTTTGTAACTGATCGGAGCAACAACAAAAAAAAAAAGAGACAGGTAAGTAACATGGAAGGAGAGTGAGAGAGAGAAAAATGGCGCCATTCGAATCGATTTCTATAGAACCGAAAATTAATGTTGATCATGATCAGTTTTATTTTTTTTTCTTCTGCATTTTGAATTTATCATCATGCACTTGTGTGTAAATAGCCAATGTGGTTGGTGAAGATAAATAAAGATAGAATGAATTAATGTTTAAATTTCAAAAAGGTAGAGAGAGAGAGAGAGAGAGAAACAAAATACATACCAAAGATATAATCAGCTGAAAGGAATAACGGACAATTATTTATTTAGCAAAATCCAACAACTACCAGTTGAATTTAGTTGGAAAAAAATGGGTCGAATCAAAATCTGTTTCGAATACAAAAATTTAACATTTTTTTTCGATCATGATTGAATGTAAATTATTAGAAGAAGCTAACGAATAAAAAAAAATGTAATAAAATAAATCTTTATTACCCGGGTTAATCATCATCATCAACATGATCATCATGATGATGATGATCGTAAGAAAAGTATTTCAAGATAAAACCATGCAGGATACAGAGATACACAGTCAGTCAGTCGTCATAACTATCATCATCATCAAAGGTCGTTAATTATTTTTCAATTTATTTTTCTTTTCTTTTTTTTTTTGATTATTGAGAATTTTTTTGGTTCATGAAAAAAATAGTTTATTTTTTTTTCTATTTCACCATAAATATAGAAAAAAACCTTATTCTTTCACTCTCTTTCTATCATTTTCATCATGATATTTTGGATCAACCAAAAATTTTTATTTGTCTGTCACGAATATTATATGTATATTGAGATCATCCATGTATACAACCAATCTCTTGCTCTTTCACCTTTTTTCCTCCCCCCGCTTCATAACATATCAATTGGTAGGAAAAAAAACATTGAAAATTATTGACCCTAAACATGGGCCAACCATCATCGTCATCATCATATACAAATATATAAAATAATGATATGAAAATCCAAATGGTCCATTGTTGTTGTTGTTGTTGTTGTTGTTGGATCGTTTGAATTTGGCCAAAATAGTTTTAGCTATTTAGTCTATGTTGGTAGGTTGTTTGTTTGTTTGTTCATTCATTCAGTCATTCTTTTTTTGGTTTGTTCGTAACAGAACCAGAAAAAAAACGGTCAAACAAACAAACAACAACAACAACCAACAAATAATAACTACAGATTCGAAAATGATCAGTCTCTTCAGTAAAATGAATATATATTTTTTCAGTTTCAAATTTTGACCAAAAATTTCATTGCTGAATTGATTTTAACTACTGAATATATAGTGGTAGTGGTGGTGGTTTGTTTGTTGTTAATGATTAACCAAATTGGCCATAGACAAATTCAAAAATTCAAAAATCTGAATCGAATCAACCAGAGGCCACAAAAATAACGACGACAACAACAAAGGTCTAAGGTCAACAACAAATCTTAAAGACATTTCTTTGGCCTGTGTTGCCCTTCTTCTTGCTCAAGACCCTGGTCGTAATAATATTACGGTAAAAGCGGTCAAAAGAAAAAAAAACAAAACATAAACGCGAGAAAACCAAAGAAAAAGGTCATAAAGCTGTCACTCATTTGTTATTGTGGGGAGTCTTGTTTCTACTTCCCCTTAGAGAGAGAAGGAGAAAGCAAGAAAAAAATCGGTAGTGAAAACAATTTCAGGTAAAAAAAAACTTCCCCTAAGTTCACTTCTCTAAGTTGTTTCTAAATACCTTACTAATTTCTTCACACACACACACAAGTTAAATATAGAAAAAAAAATTTAAATTCAATTTTTGTTTCTCACTAAAAATAATGCGCTTGCGCAAGTTTCTACAAGTTTCAAAAAATTCCAAAATAATTGTCACACCATTTTTTATAAATAAATAAAACACAGACAAATAATAACCAATTGATATTTGGTATTTTGATTTTCCTGATATTTTTTCAATTGGTGAAAGTGATGATGATGATGATGATGATGATGGTGGTTAATGTCCCATGTTCTCAATCAATATGTGTGTGGGACAAACGATTTTTTTTTTGTTGAAAATAATAATAATAATAATAAATAGATCGGTCGAGTTCAATGGAACAAAAAAAAACATTTGAATTCAAATTGAAAAGAGGGGTAAAATATCTGTAAACCAAACCTAGGACCTTATCTCTCTAATATTTATATATTCATATTCATATTGAAAACAAAATGATTCACTATTTTTTTCCTCCTTCCTTCTATTCCCCTCTTCGTTCCATCATCACTACCACCGCCATCAAATTTTTTACATAAATGAAACATACAGAGGGGAAAAAAAATAAAATCTACCGACAGGCACTAGTATCACCCTAAATGTAAGTTTTATTTGTAGTTCATTCATTCATTCATTCATCGAATCATCATTTCCCGCTCTCACTTACTTACTTTTCATATATTTGTCCTCATCCTCCTCTACATCATCATCATCATTGTCGGTGACTGATCCAAATCATCAATCGTGTGAATTAACAACAAAAAAAAAAAAAAACATTATACAAACATACATAGCGAAAAAAAACCCTAGAAAAAATCTTTCTCTCCATCTATCTATCTATCTATCTAAATACCATGGCCATATGGGAAACAATAATTTTACCCTCATCATCATCACTATGTTCTATGTCTATGTCTATAGTCTGTGACAATCAATTGAAGAGAAAGATTGCTGTCAACCTAAAAATTGGCCTCTGTGTTTTTTTCTTCTTGCTGGTCGCGTGTGACCAGAAATAGAGAGTGAGTGAATGAGGGGTGAATGAGAGGGGAAAGAGAAAGAATGAAAATATTTTCCTGTTGGCACACAAAAAAAAGTGTAGATTCGTAGATTTATAATCAAAAACTTTTCATCATCATCATCATCATCATCAAAGATTATGATCATCGACATCAGATTCTAGAATCTAGTTGATGCAAAAAAACAGAATTATGATGATGATGATGGCCAGAAAATCAATCAATAGTTTATTTCAAAATATACCAACAATATATTTGTATGGATCAAATTTGGTTGGATCCAAAAACAAAAATATTATTATTATTATTATTATTTGTTACCATGATTCATTCATTCAAACAAACCAAATATACACCGATGATGATTATCCATAATGGTGATCCATTCAAATGAATTGTGTTTGTTGTGTTGTGTTGTTCCATACAGTCAAATTTGATCTTTTTTTTCACTTTCTCTCTCTTTCTCTATCCTTTTATATTCTAGGAATTATTGTCACTCTATTGTTGTTATTATTCAAGTTATAAAAAGTTTTTACTAACCAGGATGATCCAAATTGATTCTGGTTTCCAGGGTTTCCAGAATAGAATTAGAAAATTTTTTTTTTCACATTCGGTCACACTATGTAAATGTGTATTGTGTTTGTCGGTCGGTCGGTCGGTTATTTTAGTCGTTGATGGTAATGGTGGTGGTGGGTAGCTTTAGCTCTTGATTTTCGAGATTTTTTTTTTCCTATACCGCCGTTAACAATTTGAATTCATTCATATTCAATTCAATCATTTAGTTAGTTAGTTCCGTACAATAATATGTTGATGATGATGATGATCAAAATCAATTTAGTCAATTGTGATCAACATTTATGTTTTTTTTTTGTTGTTTGGAATAGTCTAATCACTGCACCGACACACACACAATATTCATAACATTCAGAATTTGTTTCAAACAAATAAAAAAAAACTGTTCTGGAACACACACGCAGGCAAATACATAGAAAAAATGGAAAAAAAGGGTTGATTCATTCATTGATTCAATGTTTTTGGATAACATTATTATAATATTATGTCAACATAATTGATACTTATAATAATAATAATCATAATCAATAATTACAATCTAATAATTGGAAGAAAAAAATTACAATATAACCGAAACGGAAACATCTTTTTTTTAGTTTCATTATTCATTGAAATAAATGTCAACACATATTGAATGACTAATTTTTTCGTTGTTGTTTGTTTGTTTGTTTGTTTTTTCCCCTCCTCTTTTTTTATCCAGAAAAAAAAAATCAAACGACTAAGAATTTAACTAACTTTTACATAATAATTTTGTAATGAAAAACCACACACACACATTAATAAACATCGGTAGTTATCAAATTTATATCCCGAAAATATATCAAGCATCCAAAACATATAATACCCAAATACCATAGTATATCCCTATGTCCTTTTTTAATTTGTAGCCCATATTATAAAAACGATAGATATAAAAAGTCACCTTGTCACATAACAATAAAAAAACCAAACATCACCACACCTATCCGGATAATTTTCTCCCCACACACACACACATACATCTTTTTCTTCGACTTTGGTTCGTCTTTTTCTTCTTCTTCTTCGTCGTTGTTTTATTATTATTACGAAATCGACATCCTGTCAATGAATATAAACACACATACACACAAAATCATAGTTTCCGTTATTTAATAAATAAATTTTGTCCTTGTTTCTCTTCCACTCTCTTTGTCTCTCTCTCTCTCCCATCATCATCATTATTATTATTATGATCCTACCTGATCTAATTCATTATTATGTGATGATATTAGTTGATGATTTTGTTGTTGTTGTTGTTGTTCGATTTGTACCATAGTCTACTCTTCATCCGATGACCTAATCGTTTTTTCATTCATTCATTCATTTTGAATTTTTACAACGAACATTTTCAATATAAATATGGTTACCTATGGTTTATTCAATTACAACAATTCATATATCGGTAATCTGAACAAATAGTCAAACTAAACAACGGATAGAAATATAAACCAATCGATCGGTTTTCAAATGTTTTTTTTTTTTTGCTTTGGTTTGGTTTGATTTGGTGTGAAAATATCAAAAAATTAAATCTCAATATGGATCACTATAGTAGTAGTGGAAGTCTGGTTTGAGATAGTAATAGGCGGTTAATTTGTTGTTGTTGTTGTTGTTTCATTTTCTCGCCTATTTTTTCATCCATTCATCCATTGACGTTACAACCGAAAAAATAAATTTCCATTTTTTAATTGGTTTTAACACTTTAGAAATAATTTATTAACACCCATTCAATCACAATCCAAATTTTCAAATTTTTATAATAAAAAATTCATAACAAAATTTTATATTTGGTTTTGGATTCGAATGAAATCAATCGATTATAATCCGATCCATTACTAATTAATTAATCATATTTTCACCAAAACCATATGTTTTTTTTTGTTTCCATTATGTTCATTTATTCATCGATAAAATTATGAATTTCGTGATTGTGGTTATCAATTTTCCATGAAATTGAATAAATATTTCGTTTGTTTTACCCAACTCTTTCAATCATAATCATCATCTAAAATACTAAGATTCTGAATTGAAATAATTGACTGGTTTAACAAACAATCCTTTGAAATCTAAATTAGATTAACTAAACTAAAATTATATCTTTATCAATGAAACAAATAACAATAGCAACAGATGTTGAACTTGAAACTTTTTTTTCGAAGGAATTTTTTTTCTTTTTGCATTCATTGTCGTTGTTTAATCATTAGATTAGTTTTGTGAAACAGAACAGAACAGAAAAAAAGTTAATTATATGATCAAAAGATTATCCCTACTCTACTGACCATACTGAATACAGAAACGAAAATAATTTGACCAAAAATAAAATAATCTAAAAAACAAACATCATTTGTTTTACAGAATGAAATGTATGAAATGAAATAGATGGTCAACCCAACAATTGATTCGGTCAAAATGAACACGAATGTTATTCGAATCAAAAAAAAAATCGGCTGATCATCATCATTAGTTGTTCTTGTTGTAGTAGCAGTTGTGACTGGAGAGTAGTGATATTTTGATTTTTACAAAAAAAAAACCGGAACCATCTTCATCCATACAGTGGGAGAGCAGTAGAGAGAGAGAGAAAAACCGGAACATAATTCTAATAAAATTATAATGATTATTAAATAAACACCCACTTTTGTTTTAAAAAAAAACAATATTTTGTTTTAAAACAATCATTTTCGGGATAACAATGTAGATTTATTGTATCACAAGTAAAAGAAAAAATTTCCGGTTGTTGTCAATGTTTTCTGTCGTT
>ERZ500997.391-NODE-391-length-12305-cov-5.628000_pt1 | contig 12305 bp, 11 predicted proteins | sample MGYA00248826_ERZ500997 | MGnify/ENA primary metagenome ERZ500997 (study PRJEB25958, sample SAMN03398524) | human skin metagenome | study: EMG produced TPA metagenomics assembly of the Human Skin Microbiome Metagenome (human skin metagenome) data set.
ATTTAAAAAGAATTTCAATATATCAATCAGTCATAAATGGAAAACGAAAAATCCCCACCCGGTAAAAAAAGTAATCAGCATATATTTTCAATCCTAAAAAAAACAAATGATATACACAGACATTACAAACAGATCAATCGAAATGAAAAATCTATTCAACCGATCAACAAATCTTGATGTCATTCTTTTATTTCACTATCTATTGCCGACATCCGTTTGAACAGCTTTTCCAAAACGAAAAAAAAAATTATTAATCATTTGTGACCACTAACAACAACAACAACAACAACAACTAAAACAACAACATTGTAGTTGATCCATGAATTTGGAAAAAAAAGATATTATCATAAACAAATGAATATTGCTTGCTAAACAAATATCAAAATAGATATATTTGATTGACTGATTATAATCAACCATATCGTACATTGATTATTATCATTATAACCAAGAGAAGAAAAAAAAGATCAAAATTCATTGCCATGGTCGACAAATATGTGAACAGATAAATTTTAACTATTTGAAGAAAAAAAAATATTTATTAATAATTATTATTTTCTATTTTGATAGAATCAATCAATGTTGATGATGGGTAAACATGTCATTCATTTGAAAAAAAATATGCAACAGGTGTCAACAAAAATTGAAACATTATTTTTTAATTCGAATTGTTGAACAAAAATATGTCGACATCACCTGCGGTGCACGACCAATATTTGGATGTGATCCAAAACCATATGATTCATCAGCTACCGTGATCAAATTGATCATGTTTTCGATAAAATTTTCATCTTCCTCATTGAATACTTGTTGCATATTTATTATTCGTTTTTGTACCAATTGTTGCCAACGTTGTCTGATTATAAATAATTTTTCCAATTCATTTCCGCTTTCTTTATCATTATCATCATCATTATGAATTTCAAATTGACCATTCATACATTCGATACAGTTTTTATTACAATTATAGTCCATAGAATTATCATCAATAAATAAGATGAATGTAAGTGGACTGATTATTGTACAATTTTGTAGATAAGACATTTGACCACATTGAATTTTTCGATCGAACAAAATTAATGCTCCTTTGGATTCGATGTTATTCGACGATACATTTAGAATAGAATTTGGTTCCATATAAAGTATCTCATTAAAATTTAAACCTCGAAATTGACGATTTTCAGAGTTAATAATTTGTGCAAAATGATCCGATACTTGTCCAGCAGTTATGGCTGCTAATATTAATGAAAAATTATCTGAATTTGAATTCAAATAACGTATGTTCATTAAGCCTTTTCCTTTCACCAGACCAATTGCTCGAAGTTGGCCCAATATTTTCGTACGCAATGAATAGATCATTTCGAATGTAGCAAAACTTTCTTTAAATTCATTTTTATTTATCATTACTTTAGCCGTTTTAGAAAAGATATGATTGGCCGAACTGTAAGATTTTGCATTTAAACGACAAATCTCTTGCCACTTTTGAAATGCATATACAAAATTTAAATGATCAGAAATTTTCGAAATTCGATGCATTTGTGAATTGTTCATGCCATTACGAATTGAATGAAATTCATCCTGTTGGTTATCTTCATCCAGCAATTGTAATGAATCAGCTTGTAATTGTTGATAGACTAGGATTATAGGATGTGATTCAACTTCTAATTTCAAGAAAAAACACTAAAATAAGACTTACGTGATTTAGGCGAAGACAATGCACACACAATGGTCAATATTGGATCCAAACATCGAAGTAATATTGAAAAAATAATCATTTTTGCATAATGTGGTTCGATCGAAATATCAATCAACATTTGACCCAATGTAGTCAGGTTTTCGTCCATATCTAAAACATTAATATTTCGCATGAAATTCAATGCACGATAAATGATTTCTTTGTTTGGTGGTAATATCATTCGGTTAAAAATATCCATCAAACAATCAGTATTTTTAAATTCAAAACATTTAGCAGCAAATATACAATGATATAATGAATCATTTGAAGAGATACTGAACGGGCCGTTCATCGAATCAATTTCATAATCAAAAAATTCATTACGACGATAAAGATTCCATATAATAACAGGAAATTTTTGATTATTAGCTAACAAAAATTTTGTTTCCATGTTTTCAGTTGGATTAGGAACCATTCGATATAAAGTAACATCACTAAATAAATTCGGCATCTTCATTAAACGATTTCCAGTATTGATAATATAAATGATATCTTTGAATAGGATTGAATCAACATTAAATGTAGACAATATAACTCGTATATGATTAGATGATGATGATATTTCAATACCGGCATCCAATTCATTATTCGGTACATTCGGATATAGACAGAATATGGTAAATTCAACTTGTACTTCAATCATTGATGAGATTATCAATTTACGTAATGTACTAACATGATTATATGATGGTAACATTATTAATATTGAACCGATTGAAGATTGACCCATTGTACTCCAATGATTATGATATAATTGTTTGATCATATTGTATAAAAGTTGTAGAATTAGATCATAGTTTACTACTGAATAAGATGTACTATAAGATTTATTCATTGAAGTATTGACTGTTGTTTGTGGTTGACGATTAGAAAAATTCAAATGACGATGAATATGTAAATTGAATGATTCATTCTTAGTGTAAAGATGTACAAATAATAATTGAAATGATTGTTGTCGACGAAATTGGATGGCCCATTGAATTGGTTCCCAACCATTCATCGATGGTATACAAGGATCGGCACCCATTCTTAATAATTGATAAACATTTGAATGATTTCCACGAACAATGGCTGTGATCAATGGTGTAACACCTTCAATTCGTTTACATTGATAATTAATTTGCCATGGAAACATTTGAAAAAATTCAATCATCTTATTAATTTCAACATTTTCTATCCAACATTCGTATATAATTAATTCAGAATGATTTTCATGTATCGATGTTGTAACCTGTTCATTTTCATGTTGAATTTCACATGAATTAGTTGCAATGGAAATTCGTTGTAAATCATCGAGAAAAAAATATTGCAAATTAGATATATTATAATCGATTGAATTCCTTTCAGCCATATTACTATAGAATATATTCGGACCAAAATAATCAATCATTTTTTGTGAACGTTTAGAATCTTGTGTTAGAAATATTATATTTAAATGTTTCAAACTATCGATATTTTCTTTAAGAAACAATAAAAATAGATTGAAAAATAAACTTGTCAGATCATTGACATCGATAATCAAATGGGTTAAAAGACTCATATCTAAATCTCTTGTTAATGCTCGAATAAATGTTGCAATTTCGAAAAATATAATACTATTGTTCAACGATGTTCTTCAAAAATGAAAAATATAAAAAAAATGAATGAAATTAGTTACTAAATTTAAGTGATTTTTTGTTGTTCTTATTCATTCATTCATTGAAAAAAACATACTTGCTTTCCAACATGATCTGATAACCAATCGAATTCCATTTATCATTGGCCATTTGTTTGATTGCCAGTGCCATCCAAAATGTCATGATTGTTGATGATTGTAAATAAACAATACGACATGATTGTTGTTTTTGTGAACAATCATTATTGATCTGTATCAATAAATCGAGACAATCATTTTTACTCAAGCCATTTAAGATCTGTATTTTCGACGATCCTGACCATAATAGTGATGGTGATGTAAGCAATCGATTTTCGATTTCATTGTTAACAATATTGATCGATGATCCATCATTGCATTGTTTGTGTATAAATTTCGGGACAGTTGGTTTTGTATCGAAATATGTAAATAGATTAAAATTACTATTTCCAAATCGTTGTTGGTGTTGTTGTTGTTGTTGATCATTCAAGCGGGAAGTTTGTTTTTTCAATTTGTTGATCGAAAATTTTAACAATAGATCTTTGATTGATTGCACTGATTGTAATTTTAAACAAATAGGAGATCGATTATCGACAAGCACATTTGAAGCACTATCGTTTAATCCAATTTTTTTCGATGATCGAATGATTGAAATATTTTCAGTGTTCGGATAAAACCAATCGGCCATAATATTGAGACGAATCTCCGAATCATCCGAAGACAATGATTCATAAAGACATTCCAATTGATTACTTGATAAACAATCGGGCAATTGAAGTGCTAAACAATGAATATTTATTAATCATTTTAACTGCAAAATGTTCAACATGATAATTACCTTTTATTTTATCATCAGAAAATTTCTCTTTTACAATATTCAATAATCGACCCGATAAAAATGAATCGATATTTTGTACAAATTTATTTAAAGCCTCAAGATTCATATCAGACACGTATCATTTAACGTGTTAAATGAAATAGCTACACAGGCATGGTTCAACACGTTTATTAAAAAAAAAATTCGATAAAATTTCGAATTCTGAATCTGTTAGCCTTCTCTCTCTCTTTCTCTCTCTCGAACTATGTGATAATTCTCAAATTGTTTCAAAAGTTCTTCGATTGATTTAGCAACGAATGATGAAAAATGAAAAATGATAAAATTTTATTCATGGCTCATAAACTATTCGACCATCTTCCATACAATGAAGATAGCCACGTTCCTGTAATGAATTGACTATGTTTCGGAATTCATCCGTATCCAATACAATCGACTCATAAGGTGTATAGGCCAATTTCAGCCGGATATTTTGTTGCAATGTTTCGAGGTTAGCAACGCAAACCATCCATTTCAAAGTTCGTATAATAGTTGCTTCGATGACCAAATATTTGTCCATGATTCGATTGCCTCCATCAAAATGTTTTGACGAATTCGTTGCATTAGAAACGGTTTCATAAAGGCTTAAAATTTTCTCTATATCATAGCTGAGTGATAATTGTTCTAATTTGATCCAATTGATTAAATTTAAATGATTTTCTGATTTCATGATTTCAATGCCTTTGAAATGATCGTTGAATATAAAAGTTTGGCAAGACAAATCAGTAGTAACGTGGTCGTTTATTGTATTTAAAATCAGTAGTAGTTTATATTTGATGAATACTTCCAATGAGGATTTTAATTGATCTGATTTCAATTCAGTTGTTTCTTCCAATTGTTTATAACTGCACATATCAAATTCATTAAAAATCGATAAAATTGTCATCTGTTTAAGTGTAACAATAAAATGAAATTCACAATTTTCCGAATTAATATATTGAACCAATGCAGAACAGTAAATTGGCTGAAGGGTAAGAATTTTCTTTGGATTTTTCTGCAGGAATTGTTCGATAAAAGATTGATAAATGGTTATGAATTCGTTTGGAATTCGAAATGTACGTTCCAATTGCAATCGATCAAGATTCCAAAGTGATGAATTCAATAAAAAGATTTCAATTTCGTCACCTACAGAGTGATGAGACTTAAGATAATCGTTCAATAAAATTTTCACATTAAAACTTAAAGGACTATATGGATTGATTATAATATCAAAAAAATTTGCAATTCGTTCGATATCTTGTAACATTGAGCAATTGCTTAGGCCGAATAAAATTCGTTGACATAAAAAACGACGATTGTAGTAAATGATAGCAGATTTATCCTCAATAAACATCAATAGATCAAATGCTGATTTAATTAATGTCTGTTGATTGCCATCTATCAGAATAGTTGGATCGTCCAGATTAATTATTGAAGCAAAATGTATTAGCAATGATATGATGCATGCAAATGCATTGTTCGAATTCAGATAATAAAGATAGGCATCATTCAATGATCTATAAATAGTTGTTTCGTTTTCGAAAACTTTTTCAATAATATTGTAGCAATATCGAAATAATTGATGACAATCATGAACAAAATCAAACGTTAATTGCCAATTATAGTGATTTGATTTCCAATCACTCAACTTGATCGATGTTGATAATTTCAATCGAACAAATTCGCCAAAATTTTTTGCTAATTTTTTCAAAATGTTTTCATTAAATCTGATCATATTGAATAGATTTTGAAGATCGAGCCAACGTTCCGAATCAATCCATTGTTGAAATCGATTAAAATCACAAATAACATCTTGATATTGGCCAATCAATTCAGAATACAATAATTTAGCCTCCATCTTAATTAGATCTAAACTAAATGAATAATGTTTGGCCAAAGCAAGTTCGTCATTGATAGCCGATTTAACAAAACGGAAATAACCAATCAAATCAAATTGATCGATTGCAAGATCGTCATTAATTAACTTATTTGATACATTTCGATAGACACTTTTCAATCGTTTCAAATAAGGAAACCCAAAACAACGATAATAGATTATTGGATTTTTACAATGACCATCGATATATTTCATTAATTGGAATATTTGCTCAACACGGTTATTTTGTTGATTAGAATTTTGCTTCTGGTTTTGAATTTCACGCCAAATCGATTCGAATAGAATATCTTGATGATTGATTATGAAATTTTCGACAAACATTGACATCAATAAGTCGATGGTGTGATGTTTTACCAATCGATAGGTTAATCGTTGAATCGAGATAGTCATTGCATAGAATGAATTTATCGAATGTTGAAATTGAAACCAACAGTAAAGTAAATAATCTAAAAGATTGTCATCTTTATAATTGGGTAGACAGGAGGCCCATTTTTTGACCACAGATTGGCAACAAATGATCCAGACCGAAATCACAGCTGCTATCGATAATCGTTCAATTATTCGATTGACTAGCATATTTATTGATTGAAATTCATCATTTTCATAATAACATGATGATTGAAATAATTTTATGATTCGATCTTGTAATTGAAGACATTCTGAATCATTTCGACAAACAATATTATAATGTTGTCGTAATTTTTCAATAAAATACAACGACATTTTTTTGATCCGATAATCATCTACAATGGAATAAAACTTACAATCGTAATAATTTGAATCATTATTGATTAATTGTTTGAAATTAAATCGAACATTTTCTAAATAATTAAAATTACAAGGATTTCCTTCGATGTCACATCCTTTATGAACTGTACCCGATTCCACGTGGTTGTATTTGTTTCTATTCTGAAATTTTATTTAATTTTTAATTTATTTGTTTAGTTTATATTTGTGAATTTTAGGAATTAGATTTTTTTTGAAATTATGCTAATTTAAAATCTTAAGAAGATGGCTTATGAACATCCAGAAGAAATTTCCTCTAACCATTGGTCTATGTTTCAAACAACATCTGAAAATGGTTACGATTCGGATAAAATTGATTCAGATATTGAAGATATGCTTTATTCATCGATTCATCATCAAACGATTAACTCAGAAGAATTAAGTTTCACTCCGATAAAACCAAATGAATCATTGAATAACGATGACAGTAATGAATTATTAATACCGAAAATTCGAAACATTTTCAACGAAAGAAAAGTTGTCAAGAAAAAGAAAATTAAAGAGCTAAAAATTCTTAAACGAAAAAATCAAGATGATGAACAACAAAATGATGCTCAGAAACTCACTGTGAAACAAAACAAAATTTCATCTGATCAATTTGACATTTCTTATGGACATAATATTACATTAAATTCTAATGATTATACTGATTCGAAAAATGGATTCTATCTAGAAGCAAATTATGATAATGAAAATATTGATGAAGTAATGAAAAAACTTCCAAAAGATCGACGATATTGGAAAGTAGGTCAACAAGATCTACAATCATCATTTTTTCAACGACGTGGTCGTCATCGACCTAAACAATGTAATTTATGTTTTCAATTCGGCCATTTAGATCGAGTTTGCCCTAATGTATGTATGAATTTATTGATTGATTTGTTTTTTTCATTAATTTATCAATTAATTTACAGAGGATAAAAAAATGCTTTATCTGTGGTGATGAAGATCATGAACAGAAATCGTGTGATAAAAAACTAATTTGTTGCAAATGTTTTATGATCGGACATACAAGTAATAATTGTGCGAGCAAAATACAATGCAAACTTTGTCACATTGTTGGTCATAGTCAAGAAAATTGTACATTTCATTGGCGAAAATATTTAACAGTTGTCAACGAAACCGACGATCATAAAGATATTTCTATCCAATCTAATGATATTACCATCAATGCTAAAGTGTCTTGTTATAACTGTGGTATGAGTGGGTCTCATTTCGGTCATGTAAGAATTGCCATTTGATTAGGATTATTGTTTTATTGTAACTAATTTTATGATGATTTTTTTTTGTGCTAGGAATGCAAGTCCTTGACCATTAATCGGAAACGAAACGAAATTCCATCGCCTATTTTTAATCTAAAACGTAACAAAATGGGTAAAAAACAGCAGCGAAAACAACAGCCAATTTCTCCTGTTTCTGAAATCAAACCATTTTTGTTAAATGTAACAAATGGATCTAATGGCAATGTTGATAGTGATGATTCACTTGAATATGTTGAAAATATGCTAAGGCAATCGAATCCATCAAAAAATAGAATAGATCAATCGAATATTGGAAAAAAGAAACGGAAATCATTCAAGAATTTCAAAAACGGTCTAATTAATGCGGCAAAACAATCTAAGAATAATTCCAAAAAGAAACCTTTGAATCAACAAGTTGTTAATGGCAATACAAAGAAAAATAAGAAAAAATTGAATTCCAAAAAATCAACGAATAAGAAAATTAAGAAAAATGAATTTTTTGATAAGATATTTTCGATGAAATTGCAATCAAATGATGGCAATGTGATTAAAAGAAAAAAATTAAAAACTAGAAAAAAATAAATTATTTTAATTTAAAAAAAATATAGAAATGATTATTTATTTAATTACAATCAAATTAATAATAAGTTTCTTGTTCAACCCAACCACCGGGATTGCGTCGTAAAAGGAAACGTCGTACTTCATCGAATAAGAAAATTAAAAATGAAAATGGAAGTGCTAATAACCACCAGGAAAATCTAAGGAAAAAAGTAGATAATTAATGCAATAGGATGAGACAATATTTCTGCAACAACAAAAAAAAAATTCCAACATACTTTAATGGTTGAGTTCGGAGTATAATCGGCATACCCGGACAATATGTAAGAAATGCGGCCAATGCGGTTTCGAAAAATAATGCAAAATTCAATACTTGATTTCTAATTTCAATGAAATTTATCAGATAATGATAAAAATTTAAGCTGAAAAAATATTAGTATAATTACCCCATTTTTTGTTCAATAATTGAATTTCGTCTTGTTTTTCGTATGATTAAATCGGCCCATTGTACAACAACAATACTGACAAAAAATGCTGTATAACAAGTGTGTTCCAATTTTTTACGCTGTGAATAGGTCCATTCTTGACCATTAGCATCCAATAAATCATTAATATACATGTTATCCCATTTTTTACGAAGACCAAACACAATCCAGCCCCAGAAACCGTGTTCAGCCATAATGACAAAATAAGTGAAAAATCCGGCTGAAGCTTCAATTATCCCAATTAATCCGTATGAAGCAAATATTAGACGAGAATTGACTAGTTTATCATGTAATGGATCACGTGGTTTTCGTTTCATAATATCCGATTCGGCTTTTTCATATGCATAAGAAATGGCTGGTACCATATCTGTACCAAGATCGATAAACAGAATAGTAATTGTACCGAGTGGAAGTGGTATATCAAATAATATAAAACTAAGAAATGGTGTTATTTCTGGAATGTTTGATGTTAAAGTATAGGCGATTGATTTTTTTAGATTATCAAAAATCAAACGACCTTCTTCAACACCGGTAACAATCGATGCAAAATTGTCGTCCAATAAAATCATATCGGCTGCTTGTTTCGAAACATCTGAACCAGAAATACCCATAGCTACACCAATATCAGCTTTTTTCAATGCTGGTGAATCGTTAACACCATCACCAGTTACAGCAACGATTGCACCTTGACGTTGACAGCCTTCAACAATGATTAATTTTTGTTGTGGGGAAGTACGAGCAAATACAATTTCAGTATGATGTCGAAGAACATCATCAAGCTGATCATCTGACATATCTTTCAATTCTTGACCATGAATGACAGCAGCTTTTGCATCACGTGGATTAACACTTGTAATTGGAACCTGTAATCTTGAAGCAATATCTTCGATAGTTTCATTATTCTCTGAAATGATACCAACAGCTTTTGCAATAGCTTTAGCAGTAATCGGATGATCACCGGTAACCATTATAACTTTTATACCTGCACTTCGACATTTAGCTACAGCATCAGGTACAGCAGCACGTGGTGGATCAACCATTGAAATCAAACCCAAAAATCGCAGATCATTCATTGGAAAATTCATATCGTCCGCATTAAATACATATCCTTTCGGATATTTATCTTCATTTAATTCAAAATCACACAATCCAATCACACGTTCACCCATTCCTCCCAATTGCATATAAGCATCATTGAATGCTTTTCGCCATTCATTATTTAAATGTTTTTCTTCACCATTTATAAAGATTGTTGTACAACGATCAAGAATGCGTTCGGGTGCACCTTTCATGCACAATATATAACTTCCTTTTGCATGATAATGTTCATGTATGGTTACATGATATTTATTTGTTGAATTGAAAGGAATTTCACAAATTTTTGGATTCTGAGCTCGATAATCCATAACATTTCCTGTGGCGATTTCCATACATTTTAGAATAGCTATTTCCGAAGCATCTCCTGTACATTCACTATAATAATAAAATTTCAAAATTTTTCGAAATGAATTTTGTTAAAATCTTAACTCACCGTTTAAGAATCGAAATGTCAGATTGATTGGCTTTAAATTCAGCACGACTACACAATGTTGCCGTACGTTCTAATACTTTCCATTCATTAGAACTTTTATCGATTTTCGTTCCACTTTGATCTTCAGTCGTATCTATTTCAACAATTTTATTATTGAACCACATATGTGATACTGTCATACGATTCTGTGTTAATGTTCCAGTTTTATCTGAACATATAGTTGAAGTTGATCCTAATGTTTCGACAGCTTCTAAATTTTTAACCAAACAATTCTTTTTGGCCATACGTTTTGCCGTAAGTGTTAAACATACCGTTACTGTTGCTAATAAACCTTCAGGAACATTTGCCACTATAATACCTATTAGAAAAATGACTGCATCAACAATACCATAACCAATAGATAATGCAATAATTAAGAAACTAACACCTAGAAATACAGCAACACCAGTGATAATATGAATAAAATGAGAAATTTCTTTGGCTATTGGTGTTTCACCGACTTCCAATCCGGATGCTAGATTAGCAATTCGTCCTAATATGGTACGATCACCTGTATTGACTACAATACCAGTAGCAGTTCCTTCTACACAATTTGTTGAAAAAAATGCCATATTTTTTGTTTCCAATGGATTTTCATGTGTATTTTCGGATGATCGTAATAATGGTTCAGATTCACCAGTCAATGATGAATTGTCTACTTTACAACCTTGTGAACGAATAATTCTTAAATCAGAAGGTATTCGATCTCCTCCTTTAACTTCTATAATATCACCAACGACCAATTGATCTGCTAAAATTGTATGTTTTTGCCCATCACGAATTACGATAGCATATTGTGGAACTAGATTTTTAAACGATTCCATAATGGCCGATGATTTGGCTTCTTGATAGTAAGAAAATACTCCAGTTATAATGACGACAAAAGCAAGAACAATACCAAGATAAAGCTAACGATGATAATATAGTTTTATGATAATTAAACATAAATGAATATCTGTAGTATGTATTTACATTATCCATTTCTTCTGGCTGAATTGCTGTGGCGATGAAACAAAGAATAGCACCAACCCATAATAGCATGGCAAAACCACCAAATAATTGTTTGCAAAATTTTATCCATTTTGGTGTTGTTTTTGGCGGTGTAAGAGCATTCGGACCATCACGTTCCAAAATTTCCATAGCTTTAGCTGAACTATGACCAAAATCCGGATTTGTGATACCATAACGAGCATATAATTCTGCAAACGGAATTCGATGTTCATCCATTTTGACCTCTTGCTTAAGATCATCAAGATTTTTTTCAACTTTTGATGATTTACAACCCTTTCATTATATTCAACGAAAGAAAAAAACTTGAAAATTATTTGGAAAAAATGTGATTAAATAATTTTACCATTGTTGATTTTCTGATTGATAAAATCACTGATTGAAAAATTCAATGAAATTTCGATAAATGTTAATGAAAAAATTGGCGTAATCAAAAAGCCAACAAATGTCATTTAACTTTAGATTCGGATTTTTTAATCAATAATTCAGTCAGAACAAAATCCATACATAAAAATACTAACAGTGAAAAGAATAAAGAT
>ERZ500997.392-NODE-392-length-12292-cov-6.731960_pt1 | contig 12292 bp, 13 predicted proteins | sample MGYA00248826_ERZ500997 | MGnify/ENA primary metagenome ERZ500997 (study PRJEB25958, sample SAMN03398524) | human skin metagenome | study: EMG produced TPA metagenomics assembly of the Human Skin Microbiome Metagenome (human skin metagenome) data set.
CATATATTTTTCCTCTTCAAAATAAAATTTTATCTAAAAATTTTTGTTATTCTTTTTTTTCAATTAATTTCATTTCAATTTAATAATAAATACATCGTACTCGATGAAATGGTGAATGTTGATCATCGATTTGTTTACTATTGGTTCGTCTATAACCCCATAGATAGAAATCAATTTGTATTGAATTGGGTGCTTTCGAATCAATCATCATCATCGACAACTGTTCACGAACTAATTCAATTGCATGTATAGATGCTGAACGAATTTCCACTTCGAATGGATGGCCATTTTCAATAAGATTATTTTCCTTTAATTTTTCAGTCAAAACAGATGAATATTTTAAAACACCAAAATAATGTAAAACCTGTGGTATACGATAATCGGCAAACATTGTCAATTGATCTATATCATCAAATCGTCCTAATCCTTTGCCCTCGAAACAGCCCCAAATATCGGCAATCAAAATCTGAGCTCTTTTCAAAAATGTAACCTTTTTTCCTTTATATTCACTTCCATCTCTGAACGAAGGAAAATAATTGTAGATCAATTTCAAAAGATTGATAGCACTATAATTACTTGCACGAATACAATTGACAAATGTACCCGAAAAATGCTTGATAATTGAATAAAACAAATTATTATAATGATTGCCAATATGAATAATCAAAGTTATTCATTACCTTCATAAGAATGGTTCCATTTTCATTCAATATAGATACTCGTTCATTAAGCATTGGTATGTCGATTCCATTGTCAGTACGGAATAAATAACGCATTTTCTCCAATTCTATATGACTATAGTATTCAGAATTGGTAATTGGAATTTTTTCATCTAATGCACGTTTGACGGCAGCACAAAGTGCCCAATATCCAATTTCACCATCGATAGAAAAATCCTGATTCATATCAGGCCAGAAAGAAAAATTCAAACTATCAATAAAGAATATATGATCAACGGATTTTTCCACCATTTCCTGTGGATGTAATGGATTATCCGATTTCCATTTTTTTAGATCATATTCATCGATCGTTACCGATTCTTTTAACTGTATCGAAAAATTTTTGTTTACACATCAAAAAAATTTATATATAAAACAAACCACTTACTCTCGTTGCTAATTCTTTAACAGAATTTGTATCGATTGTTACATGATCCGATATAGACATAACAAATTGTGCACTTTCTTTCGGTAACATATCCATTTTCAAAGCTTTAATGCATCAACGAACAGAATGGAGAAAATAATAAGACAAAACTTTCTTTTTCTTACTACTTGCATTGTATAAAAAAAAGACAATTTAAATTTCTTTTTGAAAAATTTTAATCACTATTTAAGATTAGAATTTCGATCGAAACAAAATCACATAATACAAATGGTTCCGGTAATATTCAAAAGAATTTAATGAGTAAATGTTTTTTTGTTTGTTTGAATGTGTGATTGATTGATGTGGAATACTTCGAAAGCTCGGGTAGTATAATATAGGTGGTATATAAAAGAAATGAAAAGTTTTTTTTTTGTTGCATATATAGAAAATAGCCGGCTTTATGTTTTTTATATGGAAAAAATGAATTATTTGTTATGGCCATGTTGGTGAGTGCGATATGATTGTTGCAAAAAAAAAGTTAAAAAAAACTTGTCTTTTGGCAATAAAAAGAGTATTAAAGGAGAAAGAAAAATATAATTTTTGATATAACCCGATTTGAATTATTCCATTTCACCTTCTTCTAATAACAAAGACGGATTCATAACATCATCATCGCCATAAGGTAAATCTTCATCATCGTCATCTTGTCCAATGGATGACATATTAGCTACGCTATTATCATCACCGCCATCATCATCATCTTGTTGAACTTTTTGAAAGCTAGTACCAGCAACATGTAGATTGTCTCGAAGTTTGGTTAGATTTAATTTCAATTTTAAATCTGGTTTTGCATAGTTTTCACAATCATCAACATCATTCGATACTTGATGAACAGTGTAAGAATGTTGTTCTTGATCACGATCTTCATCATCATCATTAACTATATTATCGAATTGGCCATATTCCATTGCTTGAAAATTAGGATTGATCAAATGTATTGCCCGATGTTTGACCAATGTAGCTGCATATCGTACCGAATAATCACATTTATCGCATTTCCAATTGAATTGAGCACCATGTAATGATAAATGTTTTTCTAAACGTGATCGTTTCGAAAAGCCTGCTGGACATTTATGACAATTGTAATTGAAATTATAACCTAAAGCAGATTGTGATTCAGTCAGATTATGTAACAATGAATGTATGCTAAGATTATCTTCAGTTTCGGTGGAATAGTTACATGATTCGCAAGAAAATCTATAATTTTCTTCATGCAATGAAGTATGATAGATCAAAGTATTGACTTTAGTAAATACAGCTGGACATTTTGAACAACGATACATACAACGATTTTTGATACCCGAATTGATTCTTTGTAAATATTCTTTCGTTTCTAAAAATTCTTGACTGGCCATTAGATCGTTATTTTTGAAAATTATGTTTTGTTTTCCATTTTGTTCGCTATTCAGACGAGCTTTCACTGGTTTCATCGGAAATGGCATTTTTGTTCGATGTCTGCGTACAGCTTTTTTTATTGAAATTTTTTTTACTAAAGGCATGTTTATAATATTTGTCGAATTATTCTTTGATGATGTTTGATTATTCGGAATCGGTTTGTTAGCATTCATTTGATTTTCAACCTTTAATTTTGTACCTTCTGGATATGAACTTGCTCGTTTCGCTATATATTCAGCCGTATGTACATAAAGATGTTTGCATAACTGTGGCTTATTCCGTGCTCTATGCCGAAAAAAATAGAATTTAAAATAATTCATTGATTTCTAACCTAATAATTTTAAATTACTAACTTGTAAGTACAATATGGACAAGCATGTTGATAATTAGATGAATGAAAATGTGCATGAACATTATAATCACCCGGACTTTTGAATGCCGCTGGACAATCTGTCATTTCAGTTTTTTAATTCGTAAATGAAGTTTGAATAGAATTAAAAAAAAATAACTTTATTTTAAAATATTGAAACTTAATTTATTAGATTTGTTATCTAACCTGGACAAACATATGAAAATATTTTAGCTTCACCATTATTTTTGATGCTATCAACAGCGATAAAATTATGTTTATCATCATCATCATCATCATCATAATTTTTTGTATTATTTGATGATTGATTTTCATTATTATTAGTTGGTGATGAGCCATTTTTAAAAACATTTTCAACAAGTGTTTGTTCTAAAATATTTTCGCTTAATCCATAATCACCATTATCGCCAATGTTATCGTCAGCAACAAGATTTGTTTGAGAGGAATGTATATGATTATGAGTATTATTCATATGATCATTCAATGATTGAACATTTGAAGTTTGGAATGTACACAGGGAACAGGAAATCAATGAAGAATATTTAAGTTTTGATTGTTGTTGATAGTCGACATCATTTGAATTCTCATTAATCATATTTGTAGAATGATGCAAAGTCGATAGTGGTGATGGTGCAGTCAATGGAATTGATTCTGTTTTTTGATGTAATTTTTGATGTCGCTTTAATTTATCAGGATTATTAATATAATATGGACATTGTTTGCATTTAAGAGAACCTTTTGAGGGATTATGAAATCGACAATGGATCGACATCTTTTTCATGTTGGTTGTAATGAATGGACAAAGTTCGCATCGAATCACAGTTTTTTCTTCATAAATATTTGGTTCGATTAGACTAGAATTGTGATGATCATTTTGTAATGTCATACTTGTTGTTGAAGTAGATTGTGATGGAGGGGAAATGTTTGCAATGTTGTTCTTCTCAAAACGACTAACCTCATCGGCAGAAAGTATTCGACAAACAGAGTTTTCATCAATGGCACAACGAAAGCGTATCTCGAAATCGTTAGGATTAAGATTTTCATGAATGCTAGAATAATGATCGAAGATCATCTCTCTCCATTTGGTTTCAAACGAACATTCATTGCAACCATATGGTTTAGTTTGATTATGACTAGACATGTGAGCTACCATAACACGAGCAAAATGATGTCGAAAATCGCATTGAGAACATGATATAAGTTTTGAACTAGAATTCGGATGTCGAGAAACAATTGAAGATTTTTTGGAATATTTTCGAGTAGTGTTAGAAAAAACTTCAACACTGCTTTCATCATCGATTTCGAAATTAACTTCAGGTACTAGTAAATTTCCACCGGCTTCACCAAAACCATTATCTTCGTTTTCATATTCATTGCCTTCACTCTTGAATCGTCGAGCACGAAAATCGATTCGGTTATTCACTTCATTTGCAATGTCTGCCTCATCTCGGCCAATCCAAACAACAAATTTATTATATTTTGAATAATCACGTTTTCCTGAATCATGAATTAGAACAGGATGAGCTTTCTCATGGATTGGATCTCGTTGGGCTTTCATTTTGATATGTTTAGTTACATCCCATTCCCAATTAGAACGATGACCACAAATCGAACATTGAAATGGTTTTGTATTTAGATGTTGAACATAATGGACATGAAATCGTGATGCCGTACTACACATAAAATCGCAATATGTGCATTTATACATTTTGGCCGAATTGCCGTTGACTATTTCAGAATTATCTACATCAGAAAGTTCATTATCTTGATCGTTAGTATTGACTTGATCATCTTGACTTAAGCCTGTGTTATCTTCATCCATTTCGTACATTTCATAATCACCAGTAGTCAAATATGAATCCTCATTCATTGCATCATCTTGATTATCATTAGGTAACATAATATTTGATGTGATTGGAATACCACCACCATTAGTGCTATTATCACTACTTTCCATGTCCTGAAGATTTGTTTCGTTAGAATGATACCGTTGAATGTGACGATTAAGATCGCCTTTCCATTTGCTACGAAAATTGCAATATAAACATTTGAAAGGTTTTTCTTTGGAATGAACACGAATGTGACGTTCAAGTTCGGAAATCCATCGTGTTTTATATCCACAAAAATTGCATACATGTACGTTTTTAGCATTACTATCAAAAATTTTCTTTTGATTTGTAGTCGTCGGTTGTCCTTTCCAATTTGCACTTTCCTCTGTATTTTGTTCATGATTTTTCATAATAGATGTCATTCCTTTGTAATTAGAATTAGAATGTTTGTGATGTTTGAGAAAATGTTTCTGTGCCGAAATAGCGTCGCCGAATTTAATCTTGCAAATATAACATTCCAAATTGAACATGAATTTTTTATCATCTATAAATAAAATAAACATTTAGTAAATTTAGTAAAAAAAAAGAATTCAAAAATGTACCAGAATCATTGTTGCTAGTATTCGATTCCATTTCAGCATCTTCAATCATCTCATGGTATTCATTTAGATTCATTTCAAAATTATTCATTGGTTCAAAATCAGGAGCTCGATCATTTTGTTCGTAATCATCATTCGGTGGTGCTAAATAGCAAAAAAAAGTGAATTAATTTTGGATACAAAATCTTTTGGAAAAGTAAAACATACATGCTGCATCATCATTAATCGTTTCTAAATGATTAACATTTTGTTCGATTGAATTTGATTCGATTGGGCGAGATGTTCGTCGATATTTTCGTTTGACAAGTAATTGTTCTAATTCACCATTGGCACCTCCTTGTTCAGATGGTGAATCCATGACAGATGAAAGTTTATGTACCAAAAGTAAATGCCTTTGTAATTTCTGAACATATTGACAAGCATAAACACAATACGGACATTCAACAATCTTGACTTTATATCCATGACCATCACGACGATGATATAGAAATTCACGAGGATTGACAGTACGAAATCCACAATCATTACAGTTGTATTGTCGACGGATTCGTGTGGCAGGCAAATCTGCAATGCTGCTATTATTATTATTATTATTCATGTGATGTAAGCTGTTGTTGTTACTTATATTATTGACGTTCATAACATTTGATGATGATTGAGATTTTGGTGTACTCGAACGCGATGATGCTGGTACACTTTCGTTTTGTGCAATTTCAGCTGTATTCATTGTGATTAATGGAACTGTATGTGATCCATAATAATTAGAATGATCGTCATATTGTTGATCAATAAAACCTGCTTTCCAAAATTCTTCAAACTCTGTTTGTTCATCATTGGCGTCTACATCATCATCATTATTATTATTATTATTATTAGCAATCATCGATTTTGTCGAATTTGTAGATGATTTGAAATTATTTTGTTGATGTTTATCCAGATTTTTTGCTGTTCGTTTTTTATTACCAATTTGAACAATGTTTGTCGAGTTAGAAGAATTGTTTTTATTGTTTAGAAAATCTTCGCTCATTGATTCGAAATTTGCAGAAAAATCGGTAACATTTTCTTCACCACCAGCCGAGACTAGTTCTTTAGCAAATTTTGCTTGAGCTGTTTTGAGAATATCTTGATGAAATTCAATCTGATGTTGAATCAATGTATCGTTGTCTTCGGAAACAAAACCACAGAATTTACAGCTTTTATTACCTGTGAGTTGAAAGAAAAATTTTTTTAGAAATAATCAACAAACAAAAATTACAACAAATTACCTTTGGAACCACAAATTCCATGAACATCTTTACGATGACGTAAAAGATTGGTTTGATATGCCTGTGAAACAAAACAACAACAAAAAAATGATTAACATCAAATTCGAAAAAAAATGTGTTACTAACCGTTACGAATGGACATAAGACACATTTAAGAGCATTTTGAGTATGTGTTACAGCTTTATGACGAGATAGTTGACGAGCGCTTTGTGCTTCGAAATTGCATTCGGTACATGGAAATGTTAGTTTTGTTGATACAGCAGAAGGAGGTGTATTTTTGAATGACATTTTTGATGATTATATTTTGTACTGTGCTTGTATCTTGTATTTCTGTTTTTTTTAATGATCACCACAATAATAAGCTGGGCTTACGAGATGATTATGACTGATGATGATGATGACTTTGCTACTCTAGTTTTTTGTATATCGTGATTTTGATGGAATGTATTGAGTAAAATGATGGTGAAAAATTTAGGAATCAGGCACAATATTATTTTCGAAACAACAGATATCGATCAGCCTGATCAAAGTTTTTTTTTTACTGATGAATAAATTCCAAAAAAAAACAAAAGAATTTTTTCTAATCAAAGATCAATTGCATTATCATATATGAGATTGTTTGTTTCAACAACAACATCAAACTAGAATCTTAAAAGATTATATCAAGAACAAACAAAAAAGAAAACAATCATTCAGAATTATCAAAGTTGGTTGTGAATATACGATTTTTGTTTTCTTCGACAAATTGCTGAAATTCGATTTTTCCGGCACAATCAAACGTGACAATGTGTGCCAAGTGAAAATGAAAGTTTATATGGAAACAAAACAACAAAAAAAAAATATATTATTATTATTACAGAAAATAATCATATATGGCTCGACAATGCCGATGTAGTGGTGCAGCATTGATGTTGATGATGATGATGATGATCGAACAATTGAACAATTCGAAGTTTGAACAATAATACCAGTCTTCAATGCCTTGGTTTATTGCGGCACACAGCGCATACCGTCGTTTATTTTGTTGTTGTTGTTTGACCACCAAAGGTGGTTAGAAAGTTAATGGATAATTGAATACTATTCTATTTTTAAGGTAACAATACTTTTCACTTATTTTTAATCAGTATATTTTATTTTGTAATCATTATCATTTTATTCATTATATTTTGAAGATCAAAACGACAAACAAACGATTTGATGATGGAGCAGATGTTGTTGTTGTTGTATCAATTAGAATAATGATGAAACACAATGCGATTTGTTTAAATCATTAAACATTTGAGGAAAATAAAAAGTGAGCTCGAGCGATAGTGGCATCATTATTATTATTTATCCATACTTTTCTATGTTGATGAAATGCTGATCATCGATTAATGTCTATAGATTCGATGATGCAAAATAGAAAAAAAATCAGTTACCACAAATTGTATGATGATTATGGCTGCCCTGACGAAGATCACGATCAATAAATGAATGATAATGCTATGGTAGTGCTATTATGATGATGATGATTTTGTTAGTTGGTTGGTTGGTTGGTAACTTCGGTTTCGTTGATGATTGTGTGTGTGTGTGTGAGTGTGTATCGGCTTCAGCAACCGTGTCGTCGAAAACTTAACGACGATGATCAAAAAAAAAAGAAAAAAAAATTGAATTACTGATGATGACGGTGATGGCAATGGCGATGTCGATGATTATGATGATAGTATGGTGTATGTTGATATTGTTGATGATGATGATGATGATGGTGGTAGTTTGGAGAATAAATGCTGCTGCTATCCCTAAACAACAATCATCAAATTGATGGTTGAATAGTGGCGAGGATAGCGATGATGATGATGATGATGATGATGGCAACGACAAATAATATTACTACAATGTTGCCGTTTGTAGTCGATGATGATGATTATTATTGGAGAGATGATGACGAGACAACAAGGAGACAAGAAATAAAATTTATACAAACGCACACAAACAAAAAAAAATTATGAGACCACAGCTGCGTATTGATTTATGTCTCAAAACAAAAAAAGATTCTTGGTTCCAGAAATAAATGATTTTCCAGAACAACAACAACAACAAAAAAATTCTTCAGGTATTTCCACTAGAATCAATTATAATATTCATCAAACAAAAGGACAAAGTTTCTTTCAAAGTTTGATTCTTATTGAAAATACCATAGTTACAAGAAGAAACAAAAAAAAAAAATCCCAATTGATCTGTCCGAAAGAAAAAATCGAATAATGTTAATCATTAAAGAAAGAAATCGAGAGAAAAGATCATTGGATGAATCGAATGGTTAGATTGGATGTATTGGCCGATTGACAAAGGGAACCAACAACACACTGAAATTTTTTTTTCTTTCTTTTTTCTATTTTCACCAGTCCGTCTGTCGTTTCCGTTTTGTTGTTATTTCGAAATTATTTCATCAGTAGTCGTTTCTTTACACAAACAAAGTAGATAGTATTATTGGACACAATCTCTGTTTCTTCTTCTGCTGTTGTTGTTGTTGTTGTATACACAACGTTACACAGTATTTCATTCACTACCCTTATTCTTCAGGCATATAAAATGCACACACACAGAGAGACCAAAGCACCACTTCTCATCATCATCATCATTAGTTTTTTTTTTCTGTGATCCATACACATACAGCGGGAACTATATTTGTTCCATTGCTGTTCCAACAACTCTGATCTCATATTAACAGTTGGATAGTTTTAAACGTCGAGTCGATGAACGAATTCGACGATTCAAACAAAATCAACTACAAGAGGGGACGATGATCATTTTTTTTTTTTTTTTTGGTTTTTGGAAAAAAAAAAATTTTTTTTTTTTTTTTTTTGAAAAAAAAACTTTATTTTGTTTACAGTTTCGGTTTTTCTTTACCCGCAAATTTCTTTGATTGATTCTTTATTCAACAATTCTTCATCGTCGTTGCTGTTGTTGTTCCATTTTTACAAAATGTTCATCCAATTCATGAAAACCTTCACAGCTTGGAGATAATTTTCTACCAAATTTTCGACAACAATTTAACATCTGTTCCAATTCTTTTTGACATTTATCCGGTTGATAATTATTGATACGGGTACATTTTTCAAGTATGCAGGAAAATTTTACACATGGATCAGGCATTTATGATGATGATGATATTTCAGGGGGAAAAAAATGATAATTTTTTTGTTTTCGAACGTTTTGTGGCTAGGGAAAACTTTTTTTTTTTTAAACCGCGGTTTAAAATCATTCGCATTAAACGAAAAACTTTTCTCGCTGTTGTTACATGCATCTGTTGATTTGATAAACCAACCAAACCAAAACAACAAAACAAACCAAAACAGAATTTTCAATTTTGTCATTAGGGTCATTGTATTTTGTATTTTCAATCAAAAGATGGCGTTGTTTTTAAAATATATATAATTTTTAGTTGCCCATTGAAAATTATTATTTTTAAAATTAAAAAAATCAAAGATTAAAAATTGATGACTGGCCATGGTGTCACGTATAGCTTTCGGTTCCATAATATCGATCACCATAGTTGCCTAAAGATTTGAAAAGAAGAAAATTGAAAATTATCATCCCTTTTTCCTCTCAAAAATTTTTCAAAAAAAAAAATCAAAATTTACCAATACCAGGACGAATATAGAATTTATCATTAACTTCAGGATCAACTTCGGTTGTAATCATTAAAACTTTTGGAAATGCATATGCAATTGTTTGTACACCGGATGATGCCATTAATAATGAACAAAGCATAATATTTTCTTCTAAAACATCATAATCAAGTAAAACCCGAATGGCCATCATTGATGCTGCACCAGATGCAACAGTTGCATCCATCAGAATAACTTTATAATCACGAATATTATCCGGTAATCGGTGATAATATAATTCTGGTTCTTGTGTCAGCTGATTTGTTTGTATGAGGATTTTTCCAATTCGTACGGATTTCAATACATCACATAATGCTTGTTCCATTGTTTCACCGGCACGTAATATCGATACACCACATATTTTATTATTATCAAAATTCATCATTTTACCACGATATTTTACATTTTGAACGGTATCAACATCGATTGTCTAATTAGGCAAATTAAGCAAAAAAAAACAACCTGAGTTAATCAAATCATCAAGAAATCAATCAATCAATCTTACCTTGAACGGAAAAAATGATAATGCAAATTCAATCAATAAACGCATTAAACGTTTTGAATAGAATATAAATTCATCACGTGTTGTATCTTTATCACGGATTATTGTATGCATTCCTTTTATTTGTGGTGTTGGTGACAATATTTTCAATGTTTCAGGTAATGGTAGATTTTGTTGATTTCTTAATAGCTTTGAACGTAATTTTAAACCTTTTGATTGTAATTGTGTATGTACATGTTGTACAATTAGATCGATTGCAACACGATTTTCACCACCACGTGGTACAATAATATCAGCATATGCCATTGATGGTTGTATATAAAAATCAAACATTGGTTTAACAAATTGATTATATTGTTTTAAAACACCTTCTAAATCACGACCACGTTCAGTTATATCACGTTGTAAACGACGTGCTAATCTGATATCGGAATCTGTTTCAATAAAAACTTTCATTTCCATCATATCGACAATTTCTTTTTTAGCAAATATCATTATTCCTTCACATATGATTACACTGGCACCGTACATTGTTTTCTAAATTTTTAAACATGGAAAAAAGTTTTACAACAAAAAGCCTTTTTCAATAGAAAAATCCTATATACTAACCGTTATCTTTTCACGACGATGTGTAACAAAATTATAAATAGGTACATCAACACGTTTACCTTCTTTCAGTTTACGTAATGTTTCAATAAGTAAATCAAAATCAAATGCATCTGGATGATCAAAATTATATTCATTTTTTCTTGCTAATTCTTGTTGTTCTTCATTCAATACTTTATAAAATGAATCCATACTTAATAATGTAACCCATGGTACATCTAATGCTTCAATAATACGTTTAGCAACAGTTGTTTTACCTGAAGCACTACCACCACAAATACCAATCAAAAATGATCCTTTTGATTGTCCTTGTTGATCATACCATGGTGGACGACCAGCAGTATAAATTGTACGTTTAGCCGTACGAAGTACACGATCAGCACGGACACTTTTAAATATTGATGATGATTGATTTGTTTTTCTTGGTTTTGTTATCGATAATCTTTCCATTTGTTGTTCTTGTACTTGATGCAGATTATCATTAAATTCATTATCAGCTATTGACGTAAATAATAATGGTGAATTCGAACGAATTGATGATGATGATGGTGGTAAAATATCTGGAACATCTTTTACCATCATATTTGTATTGCTGGAAAAGAATTTTCAAAGTTGAAAAAAGTCAACAAACAAACAAACAAACCGAAACATTACCTGTTAAATTCATTCGTAGCTGACATTATTGATCAAAAGAATGGGTAATCGATTGAACCAAATCAACAAAACAAAACAAAAAAAATCAAACAACGTGCGTTGTGAACCTCGTGATTATCAATTTGTTGTCGTCGTTTTCCCGAATTGATAAACGAAACTATGGAATGAGCAAATGCCAAAACACCATACAAACCACACACACCACCACCATTCACCATAATACATTATATATCTCCTCGGTGATATATAGAGCAAACAAAAAAAAAAAAAAAAAACATG
>ERZ500997.393-NODE-393-length-12276-cov-4.549628_pt1 | contig 12276 bp, 10 predicted proteins | sample MGYA00248826_ERZ500997 | MGnify/ENA primary metagenome ERZ500997 (study PRJEB25958, sample SAMN03398524) | human skin metagenome | study: EMG produced TPA metagenomics assembly of the Human Skin Microbiome Metagenome (human skin metagenome) data set.
TTAGGCCACAAACGAAAATGCATGTGAATAACAACCTTCATTGATCACAATGTTGCCATTGACTTTGTTTTTTTTTCTTTTCTTTTCTGTCGATGTTGTTTGTTGTTGTTGTTGTTCATCCATTATTCGAGATCGACAGACAAAGAGAATATTCTATTTACAACAACAAGTTGGCAAATGAATGTTGGTTGGTTTTTTTTAAACATAGTGGCAAAAAAGTAAGAAAGAAAACAACAGTAGCGATCTATTTTTAATTTTCTTTTTATTCATGCAAATGCAAAATCAACCAACCAACCACATCAGTTGGTTTATTCCGATGGTGATGATAATATGTTTCTCGTAAAATGAATGAATATCGTTTTCATTTTGTTAGTTTATAAATCATATTTTATCAAATCTCATTGAAAAAATTTTGTTCGAAAAAAAGATGGCAGCACTGGTTCTGAAAAATTTTTTTATAAAGTTCAGTAAGGTTAGGTTGATGACAATGACTGTGATTCATAGTTGAGTGAGGTTAGGTTGGTCATCATCAATATGACTGTGATTCATAGTTCAGTGAGGTTAGGTTGATGACAATGATTCATAGTTGAGTGAGGTTAGGTTGACAACTATAATTATGACCAATATTCATAGTTCAGTGAGGTTAGGTTGATGACTATGACTATGACTTATAGTTCAGTGAGGTTAGGTTGACAACTATAATTATGACCAAGATTCATAGTTCAGTGAGGTTAGGTGAATAAATGTTTTACATTGTGTTTATTCGCTTTAAAAAATTCTATCCCCTTAAGTTTGGCTTTGAAGAAAAAATATTCGTACAACTTTACTTTACTTTTAAATGATAATGGTTTATATGAATGGTTTGAAGTTGTTCGTTTGAGTGCTGATCAGCGATGTTTATGTTTATTTTGGTTTTTTTTGGTGCATTCTTTGAAATTTCAATCAGCTTTCGAACATCTGTTTTCAACCAAAAAAGAAAAAAATCTTGATTTATAAATTAAATTTTCTTTTTAAACGAATAACGAAAACAATTCCTAAACAATTTGAATTTATTAATAGTGTTGTTGGTGGTGATGATGGTTGTGAATGATGAATTTTACTAATTTTATTATTGTAAACGAAATATTTATATCATTTTAAATGATGGATCATCATAATTCATCAGCAGATCCGAATGATGATCAACAACAAAATCGTCAATCACCATCCGGTGATGATTCGATTAATGATGATCAATCATCAAATGATTCGAATGAAATTGATAAATTACGAAAAGAATTATTGGAAACAAAAGAAAAATTAATGAAATTTAAAAATTTTGTCATTACATTACGTGATGAACGTAATCAATTAAAAGATAAAGTAAACAATCATAACATTGTGATTGAAAAACTAAAATCTCAGTTGAAAAATCAAACCAATACCAGTCAATTATTTCATAATTTTCAGGTTAGTACTGATCACCTGTGTTTTTTTATTTGTTAATTTTCATTTTGTTTGTTTCGAAAATTAGCAATTACAAATGGAATATGATAAAAGTCAAGATGAAATTGAACAATTAAAAAAACGATTAAAACATTCGGATAATGATCTATTGAAATGTTTAAATGAAATGAATGAATTAAAATTAAAGAATAATGAACAAAAAGAAGAAATTCAATCATTAAAACATCAACAAACACAACAAGAATCACAAATTGATCTGCAAAAAGAATCGATAAAAGAATATGAAAGCAGAATAATTGTTTATGATGCAAAACTTTCGGAAAAAGATCAACAAATTCAAGATTTTCAAGGAAAAGTTAACGAAATAAATGATTTACAAAAAGAATTAAAAATTAAAAATGATATGATTGAGCAATTATCTCAACAATTATCTGACCAAACTGAGCGATTAAAACAAAATTCCAATCAAATTGATGAACAAAATCGAATGATTGAAAAATATTCAAAATTGGAAATGGAAAATGCAAATATTACCGAAAAAATTACCGAAAATAAACATATCATTCAGAATAATCAGAAAGAAATGGAAAAATTTCGACAAAATGAATCAGAATTACTTGAAACAATTGAACGATTGGAAAAATCCCTGAATGATTTACGTTTATCCGGATCGGAAAAAATTAACAATTTAGAATTGGAAAATTATGAATTGAAAAATAAATTAGAATTAAGTGAAATGGATCTTCGAAATAATCGGGAAAAATTTGATGAATATAAATCAAAAGTAGCGATTGCATTGAAAGAAAATAAATCATTAAATCATGGTGATTATAATCGTCAATTAGAATTATTAAATTTAAAATTGGAAAATCTTGAACAAGAAAATCAAAAATTACGTATTGAAACGGAAAAATCGACAGATTTAGTTGAAAAACTGAAATCAGAAATTAGTGCAATGAAAACCCGAATATCCGAATCAAATAATCAACTGAAAGACGTGGAAAAATATCGACAAAATCTTCAACAATTAACCAGCGAAAATGAACGTCTAAATCAGCTATTAAAACAATTACAAATATCATTTGCACGTGAACGTTTACAAATATCGGATACAAATCGTGACCAGATGGAAAAATTACGTTTAGAATATGAAAATAAAATTAAAGATTTGGAAGAAGAATTATCGAATCATCAAAGAATCAATCAAACAAATCAATCATCATCATCACCGCCATCTGATGATTCAAATTCGATAATCAATTCGAATACATCGTTCGAAGAGATAAAAGATGAAAATCTATCCATTCGTTCGAATGTATCATCAAGTTTGGAAAGAAATTTTCTTGAAGAAATTCTAACCGAATCAACAGCAAAATCACCATCATCAGTTAATAATAATGATAATAATTGTCAATTTGTAAATGGACAAAATTTTGAAAATCTAACACAATTATTAGCTGAAAGTGAAAATAACATCAATTTATTAACCGAACAGAATCGTTTGTTGAAAGAAGAAATTCGCCGTTTGAATCGTAGTTTTGATCGTATCGATATAGCAAATAATCTTGAATATTTAAAAAATGTTCTTCTTAAGGTTTGATTTTTCAATTTTTGATTTTTAATTTCTATTTTTTCATTTTCTATTCTTTTCACTAATAGTTTCTTACGATTAAACGTTCGGATGAAAAAGAACGATTGATTAATGTTTTGAGTACAATACTTAAATTGACTAATGAAGAAACGGCTATATTTTATGAATTTTTATCCGAAAATTTCAATAGTAGCAATAATCAAAATAATAACAGCAGCAACAAGTCATTAACCTCATCATGGAATCTATGGCAATGGTCTTGATAGACAAACAAACAAACAAAACGACACGTTCCATTCAAGTTTTTATCATCAGCAGCCGGATTCCCTCAGTTCATTTATTTCAAATTATTCTTTTTCTTTTTTTTAATTGTGATCTTTTAATTTCTTTTTTTGTGTTTCTTTCTTTCTTTCTTTGATTGTGATGATGTATAAATAAAATCAAATTTTTATTTATTCAAAAACAAAAAAAAAAATTCTTGATTGAACCGCATCAATCATCATTTTTTTCGTCTCTTATTAATTGATGAATGCGGACATGAATTCTGTATAGAATTGGCTAATGGCAAAAAAAACGAAAGAACTAACCACCACCAGAATCGTGTTATTCAACAATTCTTTTTTTGCTATATAATTTTTTTTTCTAGTTCTTTGATTGAAATGAATCAAAAGTGGAAAAGTATTGCTTGGTTTGCTGATGATAATGATGATGACGATGACGATATTCGGATGAGAATATATTCCGTTTTTTCCTTTCATCTTTGAAGAAAAGGCTTGGCTGCTTTTGAAAGTTAAATTTTGTGGCGTGGCTGATCGGATGATGATGATCATCATGGCGGTGGTGGTGGTGGTAGCAATGAAGAACTTCGAAGATAATGCTAATAATAATTTTTTTTTTGGAAAATCAAAATGTTAGCAATATTTTTGGCCGACAACATAACTTTGGCGTATCTAAAGAAGAATAAACGAACGAACCGACAAGGAAAGAATTTGCGTTTCGATTCAATTTCAACAATTTTTTTTCTCAATCAGCAAGAAAAAGAAAAAAAGTTCGCGAACGTTATTTTTTTCACATTCGGTTTTTTTCCCGTTTGTTGTTGTACAATTCGAATTGCTCGCTTGTGTCTGTGTGTCTGTGTGTGTGATGTGTTCGATTTTTTGAGAAAATGCGTTTCTAATTGAAATTTTTTTTGAAAAAAATTTTAAAAAAACCAAAAAAACAAAAAAAAAATGGCCGAATGTGATATAAAAAATAGTGATCATTATTCAATAGCTAATAAATCATCATTAATATCATCATCATCATTAGATGATAATGAAAATATTCAACAACAATCATCAGCAACAAATTTGGATGGAAAAACTAAACGTAAAACACATCGTCTGAAACAACGTTTTCAAGTTGTAAAAAAACTTGGACAAGGTACATATGGTAAAGTACAATTAGCAATTAATAATGAATCTGGTCAGGAGGTAAGTTTTTTTTGTGATTTGATTTTTGGTTGAACTTTTTAAATGAAAACCAAATCAACAAATCGAAAATAGGTTGCAATCAAAACAATCAAAAAGAATAAAGTTTCCAATCAACAAGATTTGGTTCGTATTCGACGTGAAATACAGATCATGTCATCGATTAATCATCCAAATATTATACATATTTTTGAAGGTTTGTTTTGTTTTTGTTATTTGATTTTTCATATTCAAAGTGAAATCTTTCTTTTTTTTACAGTTTTTGAAAATAAAGATAAAATCGTTTTGGTTATGCAATATGCAAGCGGTGGTGAACTATATGATTATGTTAGCTATCATAAAGCATTGTCGGATATGGAAGCTAGACGTGTTTTTCGTCAAATTGCTACAGCCATCTATTATTGTCATAAAGTATGTTGAATGTCTAATTGCGATTTTTTAACACTTAATGATTCATTCAAAAACTCACTCATTTTTAGAATAAAATTTGTCATCGTGATCTGAAATTGGAGAATATTCTGTTGGATGAAAAAGGCAATGCAAAAGTAATGATGATAATGCTAAATGTTGATGATAAATCTTGTTAATGATTTCTTCTTCTTTTCTGATGATTGCATCATCGATAGATTGCCGATTTTGGTCTTTCAAATGTATTTGATGATAAACATTTTCTACAAACATTTTGTGGCAGTCCATTATATGCATCACCGGAAATTGTTCGTGGTCTGCCATATTTTGGTCCTGAAGTTGATTGTTGGTCACTTGGTGTATTACTTTATACATTGGTTTATGGTGCAATGCCATTTGATGGTAGTAATTTTAAAAAATTAGTTAAACAAATTTCCGAAGCAAATTTTTTCGAGCCACCAGAAAAATCTCGTAAGAATTTCGTTTCTCTTCGTAAAAAATGATAATCATTTTTGTTTTTTCAGCGGCTACCGAATTGATTCATAAACTTTTGACACCTGAACCAAAAGAACGTGCATCAATTATCGATATTTGTATGGATCCATGGGTAAATCAAGATAGTGAACATCTTTTGCTACAAGTTGCTGAAGATATGTCCAACCTGACTAATCATGCTGTACGATTAGATATGTTGTTGGCATTAGCACCTGGTTCTGTTGCTGCCACTGCTGCCACTGCTGCTTCGGCAACACCATCAAATGATGAACAAACGAAACCAGCCGATTCGAATGTTGGCGATGATCAATCAAATAAACGACCAAATGAAACAAATGATAGTTTAGCTGATTTAGCCGGGAAAAAGACAACGAAAAAGAAATCAAAGAAAAATTTATCAAATGAACAAATTATGACGACAACTGAAAATGATTTGGTCAAACAAAAACCAGAAGAAGAAAAGATTATCGATGAAAAACCATCACCGGAATCAAATCAGGAAAAATTAATCGAAGAAAAAGAAAATTTCGAAACTATTTCGACACCAGTGAATGAACAACCACCATCGGCAAAAATAGAGGAAAATGAAACAACAACAACCGATGATAAAAATGATAAAAATTCAAGTCAAACAAGTTTAAAATCTACTGGATCATCTGGTTCGATAACAACGAAAAAACGTGGCCGAATATCAATACCAAAAATATGGGATGATAATCAGGAAAAATTAAAAACAAGCAGTACTAATAGTAGTATGGGAAGTCCACGTAAAGAACCAAAATCACCGGGTTTATTTTCCGTTTCGGAATTGAAAAAAGAACTGGAACAAAGAACTAAATTGGACGCTGTATCACCATCAACAACATTGGCAAAAAGACGTGATACATTGGCCGATACAAGTGAATTGAAACAGCAATCGTCGGCAGCCATGATGGAAAATGCTAAAAAATATAAAAATCGTAGCATTAGTTTGAATTTGAATCAAGTGATTGATGAACAAAAGAATAAAACCTTTGTTGGTGATCAAGATGATAAATCAAAATTGTTGAAATCCGAAGAAGAAGAATCACCATTGAAATCAACAATCAAAGATAATGATGGTAGCCAATTTGTTGATGAAAAAACAACATCGACATCGAAAACATCAAGTACATCATCAATTAAATCCGATGATAAATCATTGGCCAAACAAATTATACAGAAAAATATAGCTAAAGCAAAATTAATGGAAAAACGGCAAACATCCGTACAATCAACAGCAACGGATTTACAATCCGGTGAAACAACACCATTAATTTCGATTGAAAATTCGACTATTTCGTCAATGATGCGAAATAGTCCAAATTCATCAACATCGAATGTATTTTTTCGAACAAAATCCAGTCTAAATGATACATTGGTGGATAATGTTGCTAGTGGTAGCGGTGTTTCGACTCCAACGACCAAAGATATTAATCAACAATTATCATCATCAACATCGATAGATCAATCGATTGCTGTAAATCCGGCACCAATTGCACGAAGTTATAAAAAAATTATCTTCACAAAAGATGGTGCAAAAATTACCGAAACTGGTAAATTTTATTCACATGAAGGTGATGGTGTTACTACCCGGGTAGAAAAAACAAGTCGTATAACGATTAAAAACAATAATAATAATAATGATAATAATTCATCATCATCAACAACAGCAACAACATTATTACAACGTTCGGATAGTCAAAGTTCGACTGGTTCATTGGATATTTTTGATGATATTTTTGAAGATCATTGGACTGATAGTTTGTTTTCGGATGCAAAAAGTTTATTTAATAATTTTTTCGGTCGTCGAAGTGAAAAGTTAAGTCTTCGATCACGTGCCGAAAGTCTTGAACGTACTGCAAATTTTTTCCCTGGAAGATCAACCGATTCTATTCGATCGGAAAGAAAATTTCCAACAACATATCGTGATCGTGATTTGTTTGAACGACAAGGAAATAGTAGTTTTGGTTCACATAAATCATTGTTTCAAAAATCAATATTTTCAAATTCATCATCATTTTCAAAATCATCAATGATGAATGATAAAAATTCTGTTGATTTTGATAATATTATTGATCGTGGACGATCTCGAATTGATGATTTAAAACAAAAATATGGTCTTGGTCGATTTGTATCATCTGCATCTGCATCTGCATCCGCATCATCAGCTGATCAAATGAGAAATGATTTTTTCAATAACCGTAATCGTAATCGTATGATGTTTGATAATGATGATCATAATGATAATGGTAATCCATTAGAAGAAACTACAAATAAATCACGTATTGAACAATGGCTTGATAATCATCATCGTAATGATAATGATTATGGTGATGGAAGAAAAGATTTTGATAATTGTATGAATACATATGGTACAATGATGATGATGAGAAAACCGGCAAATCGTTTTTCACGAACAACAACAAATCCGATTAATTTAACCGGTACTACCACAAGTAAAAATAGTAATGTTAAAACCGATATTATTAAACATGTTGAAATAACTGATTCAAGTGCAACATGTCAGGTTATCCGACATAAAACTAGTCAAATGAAAACATCGGATAATATTATACCAAGAGATATACAATTAAATTTTAAATTAGATGAACAAACCGGTGGTTTAATATTGAATCAAACGAATATTGTACCGGTGAATTTGGATAAAAATTTATCAACATCATCATCTACTGCGACTACAACAACAACAAATGAATTAAAAATTGAAGAACCAAGTTCTTTATTGGAACAATTACGTACATTTGGTTATAAAAAATTAGTTGATCGTCGTTTATCGGATTCATCATCAACAGAAGATTTACCAACAGCCAATACTGTTATTGAATCATCATCAGCAAGTATGATGACATCATCGTCGAATAAATCATCAGGTAAATTTTATTTTTTTCACTTTTTTTTTGTCTTGAAATTTTTCGCTTGATTTTTGTTTTTTTGTTTTTTTTTGATCATTTGACTATTTTAACATTTGTGACTAACCACCATCAATATTGAATAAGTGTTTGGTGTATATAGTGATAGAATGAAAGAATTTCAACACTGATATAACTAACTAAAAAAAATAGGAAAGGGTTATTGGGTTAGGATTATTATTTCCAGGATAAAACCGAAACAAACACTAATTGTTTATTATCGTAGAACGAAACGTTAATGTCCAAAATGATGATAATAATGATGATGATAAGAATTGTTTGAAAAACGATAACAACAAAACATCAACATCAACATCAACATCAGTAGCCGATCGCAACGATGAAGACAAAAATAACATCGACATTAATGGCTATTTAGAAAGAAAAAAAAGATTGATAAAACAATCGATTGATAATGATGATATTAGTAATAATAATAACGATGATTATCTTTATAATAAAATATTGAATCGTTCGACAAGTCGAACTAGATCGATGATAAACAATCGATTTGATGATCAATCATCATCATCATCGTTATTGTTGACAAAACCTAATCCATTATTACCATTACCGAAATCATCTTCATCATCGTTTAATAATGAAACAGTTGAAGAACGTATACATCGTAAAAGTTATTATTCACGTTTTAATAATTTAGATGATAATGATCAACAACAAAGACAACGTCAACGACAACGAAGACAAAGTTCTGTATCAAGATTGTTCAATTCTTCGTTTGATGATGATGATGATGATTATCAACAGCTAAGACGCAGACCACGATTATATTCACATAGTTTTTCAAACAATTCATTCGTAAAACAACGATATGATGATCGAAGCAAAAACGACTATAATGACAACGACGATGACAACAACAGAATTTATCATCGATCATCAACAATGAATCTAAAGAATCAAATCGAACGTTCATATCAACGATTAAATTCATTCGATTCGATTCGACGCAGTTCATCATTATTACGTGATCAATCACAAACACGTATCATTAGATCAAGATTTCTTAGAAATGATAATGATTATAATGATAGTACCACTTCTGGTGTTGTTGATAATGATGATAATAAAAATCGAAGATCATTATCATCATCGACAACATCCAATATAATTGATCGAATTCGAGCTGCTTCGAAAATTCGTAAACAAATTTTAAATATTAATGATAATGATGATGATGATGATGATGAAAACATTACTGTCACAAATGGTCAAAAATGATCGTTTTTTTTCTTCTTTTAATTTTGATTTTCCTTTAAAATTTTCAATTTTTTGGAATGAATTTTTTCTGTTTATTTTATTTGCTTGTAATTTCTTTCCCTCGTTTATGAAATTGAAAAAAAAACTTATCAAAACACAAACCAAAACAAAATAATAAAAATTACAAAATGATTTTTGATTTAAATTTTTATATTTTTCTTTCTTCTCTCTCTATCTCCCTCTCTTCAATTCCATATTTCTAAAAAACAAAATAAAAAAGCGACACTTGCATCCAACAAATCGACAAATTTCGATCGAACCTGATGGATTCCATGATGGATTTCGAGTAACAACAAAAAAAAAAACAGTTGAAAATTATAAAATTTGTTTTCATTTTAAGTGTGTTAATGTGTGTTTCTGATCTAATCAATTATAAATGATTATTAATTTAATTAAATAATGAAATTTGAAATAAAGTTTTTTTGTTTTGATTTCCCGCATTTTGATTTTTGAAAAAAATCGTGATACGTTTATTATGAATAGCACATGAGTTGTGATGATGATGATAACAAAAATTTGGCGCAATATAAATGTGTGTGTGTTTTGTATTTTGTTCGATGCAAAAATTATCAAAGAAGAAAAATCTATTTTTGGTTGATAAAACAACAACAACACTATGGCCTTACTATCAAAAGATGAGATAATTGAGCAATTAAAAACGTTGGTAATCAAAGATAATTCACAGGTAAATTATTGTTTGGTTTGATTTTTGTTTTGATCATCAATTGATTTTCTAAAAATTTTTCTTTGATCACTAGATTACCATACATGATTTATGTCGAAAATATCAGTTACATATTGATGATGCTAAAGAAATATTGAATGAATTTATTACCACTGCCAACAATAAAGATCTTGGTGGTTTGTCCGTTAGCTATTACGTACATTGGATTGAACCGGCAACCGAAAATTGTTTAACGGTAATGTTTGTTTGAAGAAATTTTTAATTTAAAAATTAATTGATTTTTTTTCAGCTTCAAAGATTTTTAATCGTTAACGGCCAGGATGATTTAAATTTTTATCAAAATTCACATAAAAATGTTCATCATTATGTTTATGGTGTTTGTACCCGAAAGAACGCAATCAAAAACGAATTAGTTTTTGATAAATATCCGATATTTGATGATCGTTGTTGTGATTTAGATTTTGAATCAATACAAAAAACAACCTATATTCGTAATGATCAGATTCGAATTCGTCCAAATAAACGTGATTTGATAGTTGAACAACAACAACCTCAACAAAATGGTGAACAAAAACCATCATTAATGGAAAAAATTTCGATAAAAACTGAATCGACAACGGTGGAATCACCAAGTAAAAAACGTCAACAGCCAAATGATGATGGTGATGAAAAGCAATCGAATGGAACAAACAAATCGAAAGAAACATCGAAAAAATATAAACGAATTAAAATTGAAAATGATGATGATGATGAAAATATGTTCGATGATGACGTTGATGAAAAACTATTTGATGATATAATCAACAAAGAAATTGAAATGAAAAATGTTAATGATAAACCGTCATCGCAACCGCAAAAACCAAAACAAGAGCAACCACCGGAACCAACCAAAAATATTCTCAAAGTTAAAAAACAAACACAATCAAGTATTATGAATTTTTTTAAAAAGAAATGATTGTATTTGTATTTGTAATTGGATTTGTATTTTACAATTTAATATTTTTCAATAATTTTGTACAATAAAATGAATTATTCGATTCAATAATTTCGGTAATTTTTTTATAAATATAAATTATATCTGCTATTGAACAATTTACCTGTATTCTTTTCATTTGTTGATTTTGTTCGGAATTTTTTACAAAAAAATTCAATAAAATATTTGGCTGAAATTTTTCTCGACAATATTTACTTGATAATTTTATTTCAAAACGCCAACGTAAATGATTATAATAATTATAATTGGATGCAATGAATGATCGTTTAATCAATGCTGATTCGATGACATTTGATTCGGCGATTTTTTGATAAAATTTTGTAAATTGTTCAATAAAATATTCATTACAATTCATTGATAATAATCGTTGTTGAAAATCATTTTCATTTAGTTGAAATTTTATTGCCTGTATAATGAATGTTGAAAGTGAACGTATCAGATCAATATTTTCATTATTGATTATTGATTTTGAATGAGAATGTAGAAAATCCGAACATGATTTACAAATCGAATCAATTTCTATTTTGGAATCAATCAATCATTTTGATTAGAAGAAAAATGAAATCAAAGAAAAATCAACTTACCTTGATTATTACAACTATCCAGTTGTCTAATCTGACATTTAAATTCTTCTGTTTCTAGCATTTTCTAAATTTTTTATTGGGAAAAATCAATAAATTTTACAAAAAAAAAAATTTTAATGTTTTTCTTTTTTTGTCGGGGAGTAACCCTATTTTGGTCTTTTCAAACAGAATGTTACCGCAAAAAAAATCGAATCATTTTTTTTTGCAAACATTCGAAGATTCGAATGATGTGACTGCAGTCAATCAAAAATTGAATCTGTGGTAAATGTAGATGTAAAAATGAATTGAAAGTGACTGAAGATAACATCAAGAATCAAATCCTGATAATAATCTTTAAAATTGTTTGTTTGAATAATAAATAAAGAAAAAAAC
>ERZ500997.394-NODE-394-length-12254-cov-5.617428_pt1 | contig 12254 bp, 7 predicted proteins | sample MGYA00248826_ERZ500997 | MGnify/ENA primary metagenome ERZ500997 (study PRJEB25958, sample SAMN03398524) | human skin metagenome | study: EMG produced TPA metagenomics assembly of the Human Skin Microbiome Metagenome (human skin metagenome) data set.
TTTATATTTTCATGAAAAGAAAAGAAAATTTGATATTTGATTTTGATATAATTACAAACAAACATTACAGACATTTGAATGGTGAATTTGGATTTACAAAAAAAGAAAAGAAACTGACACACATTCCATTAACCAAACTAACAAACAAAGATACAGAATTATATTTTGTTTGATTCTTTTTCATAACCAATTCGATCTCAATTAAAATGGATAAATTACAAAAATTTTGTTTGTTTTTGACGATGGAGAAAATATTGTCGATAAAATATGGGAATCCATATTTGAGTGATGATTCAGGATAATGGCCGAAATAATGTCCAATGACGATTAAACCAACGACATAATCGTTGAAATACTTTTGAATTTTCTTTATTTGAATCATCATTGTAATTATTATTGTTATTATTAATATCATCATCAAATGGTATTTGATGATGACCATCAGGTTGTAATAATTGATAATGAATACCGAATGCAATTAATGATTCAAGATCTTGTTTGATAAGAAATTCAAAACGTATTTGTTCATGTTGTTGCGGTTGATTTACTGAATAATCCTTTAGCAATGATGAAAAAGAAATATTTTCATTACGATGTGAACAAAATAGATATTGTGAACAATTATCCAATGATTGTTGTTTATCGTCGTTATCACGTGTAACGTTTTGATGATTTAGTTTAAAAATCACTGATTTTGGTTTCAATATTTGTATGCTTTGAATTTGATCCCATTTAATTAGACGACAACGATCCGAACGTGTACGATGACAATGTCCACGTAATGTATTACGACGTTGTAGATACAGATGATGTGAATGAATTGTCTTTGAAAATCGATTACCATCATTATTATTATTATTCGAACGAATTATTGGTCGATCTAATGATCCAGCCAATGAACTTAGATTTACGGATGGTTTATGTGAAATGATCAAACCTTGTTTAGCTATCCGAATGTATAGTAATTCTTTATTCGATACCGATCCATGGCCAAGAATTTCAAACACTGGATGATATTCACCACCAATACGTAATATATTTTGTTGATGTTTACAGCTATTTCCTTCACATTCATTCAATGTATATGATCGTGAACGATGAATTCGAAATGGAAATGTTATTCGTGGCATCATCATGATTAAGCAGAGATTTTTTTGACTCAAAAAAATACTCAAAATAAAATGGAAAAAAAGTATGATCAATGACTTTTTCTCACAGTGAAAAAACAAAACGTGCAAAATCCAGAGAAAACAATGATGAAAGATCGTTTGATTTGATAATTTTTTTTTTGAAAAATTTTCACACACACACTATTCTAACCTAAATCGATCAACCGAGTACATATAGTTTGTTTTTTTTTTTGGCGGAATATATTTCTGGTTGAAATATTTGTCAATAGATGGCAGATACATTCAATGAAAAAAAAATTGCGCCAATTTTTCCAGAATGAAAAACAAACAAAAAACAAACAAAATCCATTGTCTTTTGTCGAATCCCGTTTATGAATTGAACACCCACCCACCAATCTAATCAAATCATTTGTCATCAAGTGTTGCACACCATAATTACCGTGTTTGATTATAATAATTTTGCATAATCGCCAAAAAAAGTTTTGCAAAAATTCTGTTCAAACCCAACAAAGTCATCCATCAATTTGTTGAAACCGAAAAAACGAAAACAAAATAAGACCCATAACGTATCAAGAAAACTTTCTTTCTTTTCAACAACAATGAAACAAAATTTGAATATCTTTTCGTAAAATTTAATGGAAAAAAAAGGTGAAAATTTTCCCGTCGTCCTGCTCTCTTCAAACTTATCCATGAAATCTTCTTTTTGTTGTTGTTGTTGAACGGATGTCTAATATTGTTGTTATGGTGTCATTATAAATGTATCGTTGATGATGAGGGTCACATAAGAACTTATTGAACCAAATAAATAAAAAAAATCTCCCCATTCATCTCTGGCCTTCTGTCTGTCTCGCTTGTTTTTTTTTGTTGTCAAAATTCATCAATTAGTTTGGCTTGGTGAATGGACTTTTCTATTGATTTTTCTCCTATTTTCGACTGTTTCGGTAGGTCATTCATTTCATTTTTTATGTATGTGTGTGTCACATTAACATTGAACATCTGTCACTTTTTTTTTCTTTTCTTTGTTGTTATTCATTCAAAAATCCTTGTCCGTTTTTATTACTTTTTGTTCTCGTCATCATCATCTGTGTATAGCATATATGTGTGTTCCTAGCTTGCGCTAGGTACACTTATTTTTTTCCTCTCTTCAGGAAATTACATTTTCAGCTCCCTTATAATCAAAAATGAACTGAAGATTTTTGTTTTTCGATATTTGGAACAGCGTCGAAAAGCGTCGAATCCAGCCATAATGAAATGAAAGATCCATAAGTGAACATGACACAATGCTGCCACTACCAAACCAGGATGATGAATCAAAATGAAATACTGCTAACGGAAATAGAGAGAGAAAAAAAAATTTCGGAAAATTTTTCGGCTTGGATCATAGGACGACGACTCGAACCCGAAAAAACAAAAAAAAAATTCATATATCCAAGTAATGGTTATAGCATCCGTTTTTTCTTTCTGATTCATTCATTCATCTCACATCCACAACCAAAGCAAATGAAAAAAACACAGAATTCATAAGAATATCTGCAGTGTATATGGATGATTATTATATTGAACAGAGTATTTTGCTGCTGCTGCTGCTGCCAGTTCTACTTACGAATCAACATCACCAGTACATCTCAATTTTGAACATCATCATCATTTCGATCATTCAGAATCCATAGTAGCATCAACCAGAAAAAAACATAAGAAAAAAAGAAACCAGAATTTTCCAATATTCTTTTCTCTTTCTGGTGTGTGTTTTATTTAATGAATCTTAATCATTTTTTGGAATTCAAAAAACGTATCATTCGAGAAAATGTTTATGCGCATTTCATTCATCCATCGCCAGAATTTCTCAATTCAAAACAACCATTGACGAATTTTCGATCAATTTTTTTCATTTAAAAAAAGTAAAAATATTCAACCTTAAGGGCTTCTTCAATGAATGAATGATTCTATGATTGATCCATGTGCGTTGCTGCTGTTTTGTTTTGTTATTGTTGTTTTTTGTCGCAAATAATCATCAACAACAACGTTACAAGCCGGCATTATGATTCTGCGTACAATATCAATGTGATATTAGAATCGTAAAATTCTACAGAATTTTTTATTTCTTTTCTTGTTTATTTGTTTTGTTTTATTTCGATTCCAATTCTATATATATAAATGTTATCATCATCATCATCATTTTTATGATTGAATTCTGTTCGTTTGGTTTTTCAACATTCAAATGATAAAACAAACGTGTGTGTGTGTGTGCTTAACATCCATTTTATTCTGACGAAAATGTTGACGTTGACATTCGAATGATAATGAACCCAAAAATTGAACTGAGAAAAATTTCAAATAATAATAATAATAAAAACCTGACGGACAAACCTGTAAATGATTTCGTAGAATCATAGAATGGAATGGTCGATTTTTTCGATTTGTGAAATAAGTAAAAATAACCGCAACATTATGAATAAATATATTGAAAGAAACTGTTGTTGTTACCGTTGTTGTTGTTCATTTTGTAACCTTTAAATAACGAAAGAAAAAAATCAAACAAAATGATGATGCCATTCACCCGTTGGTTATCCCATTGAATATACCAAAATCGCCGCATGTGTTTATGCTCCAAGCGTGTTTCACAAATTCAAAATTCACCAAATCTGAATTCGTCAGTCGTTTTGCTTTTTTAAATTAGTGGTTCCGGTTTTTGTTCGGTTGCCTTTTTTCTTATTATCAATCATTTAATTGACCAATTTCCTCTCTTATTATCATCATTTTATGCAAATTACACTTGATTTTTTTGTCGTCGTCGTTTTGCTTCGTTGAATTTGTCAAAATTTTTGATGTTTTTTTTTGTTAAATAAGGGTGTTATTCAATAAGGTTGTTATTTAATTCGTGAAATTCCGACATGAGCCAGGCCGATACAACGGCCGATATTAATCGTCCATCACCATCGACATCGACAAATGATAATCAGAATCGGCCATCAGCAATCGCACCACCTCCGCCACCACCAAGAAATTTTCTCTCACATTGGAATCAACGATCATTTTGCCAACAACAACAACAACAACAAAAATTAAAACAATATTCATCATCATTGGATGAAACAACATTAACCCTTGATGATTATTTAGGGAAAAATTCCAGAAATTTTCATCAACATAATCTTGTTATTCGACGGCCACCAACAGCAACCAAGATTATCAACCATGATACGATAGCAAAAACAGACAAAATAGTTGATGATAATTTTGAAATATTTTATTCATCATCATCAAGTGATGATAATGTTGATGGTAAAAATCATTCATTTAATCATTCAGTTGATCATCGAAAACGACAACAACAAAGAAAACATCATAGTCTTTTAGATAATTTAAATGGTAATAGTAATTCTGCTTCTGTTTCCGGTCATAAACAACGTAATCATCATCATCGATTTAATAATCGATACAATCGATATCGATCAAATTGTCGTAAATTTTTCTATCAAATAAATCCACCGGAACTTTCTTCCACCAAAAGTGAAAATAAAAAAACTTTGAATCAAACGAATGATAATGATGATGAATTATTACCTCGTGAACCATTAACTGCATCATCATCATCATCATCGGATTCTGATTCTGATTCATCAACATCATCACCATCAGAAGCATCATTTGATCTGGATCAGGTTGAACCAACTTTTCAACAACAACAACCAAAACAACCAATTCAATCAACTAAACAACAATCGATTACAAAACGACCAAATAGACTTTCAATTTCGTTAAAATCAGCAAATTCTTCTTCTTTATCAAAGTCATCTAATCAACGTCATCAACAACAACAACAACAACTGAATCAGCAACAACAACAACAAAAAACACCAAGGAATTCTTCAACATTTTGGGATGTAAGTATCAAGTGAGAAAAACTAAAACGAAAAACGTTCATTAAATCATTCAACCGTAATTCTGTGTGTGTGTGTGTGTGCATGAATTCTGTATCAGAATTTCTTTTTAGTGAGTTTGTAATTGATGTTTAGATGTGAAAAAGAAAAGAACGAAAGCATCGTAATTGATGAAAGATTGCTTTTGCTTTGCTTTCAATGAAAGATTCTTAACGAAAAAGAAAAAATTCTTTGATAGAATTTTGAATCTAGTGATGTAAAACCACATATACACACACAGTCATTTTGCCTAATATCAATTAATTTTAATGAATTAAAAAGCGAGAAAAATCCAGAAAAAATAATTTTCAATCAAATTCATGGCGTGTAAAAGAGTGTGTCGAAAAACATTGAAACTTCAATTGAAATGATATATGGAGAGAAAGAGAGAGAAACTTTTCAGAAATTCTACTGAATTTTTCATAATGTTTTTTTTCTTCGCACATATTGTCAATTAGAGAGTGACCATTATCATCATCATTAGCAATCAATTTGATGAAACATTGTTGATTTAGTATTTTTTTCTCGTTAAAAAATCAAATAAAAAACTTGTAATTGACCACACACACACACACGTCCGAAATGTGTTACATTTGAAAAAAAAACTGATTGAAATGTTTGTAGCAAGTTTCCATTTCCATTTCTATTTTCGTTCATCAAAATGACAACAGATTTACCATTTACTTTGATTGAATTCGATTCATTTCATTTAATTAGAAAATCACTACCATAACCAACAAACTAACTACTGTGACAATTTAATCCTTCGCTGGAATTTGATCCATTCAAAAATTCTGATCATGTTTCAACTACGGGAAAAACATTATTGTTGTTGGTTTTGGTTTTCCATGACCTGTCAAATTAGGAGAAAAACTTTTTTTTTCTTCTTCTTCTGGCCATCACACAAAATCCAAATGGATATATTTCTGCTATGATTAACGATCTTAATCTTTTCGTTTCTCTTGTTATTCTCGATCGATCGATCGATCGATCAATCGATTGATTGATCAAGTTTGTTAGTTGTGTCCCGTGTGATTTATTATTGCTGATGAGAAACTTTCTTTTGAAAAATTTCATTTTTTTTTCATTTCTACATTTCCTTCGTGGACAAACATTAAATTTCGATGTGAATTTTGAAAAAATCCTTGAAAATCACTGGAAAGCAGTGAAATTGAAATGGGGAAATAAAGTTGTCACAATTCACATCTTTCAATTTGATTTGAAAACAAAAATTTCATTTTGTCAAAAAGGATTGTGTGAAAAAAATTGAAATCAAATTCTCTCTTCCTTGTTGTTTCATTTGATTATATTTTCAATGTTTTTTATGTTTTTTGTTTTTCTTCTTTTGGGAAAAATTACATTTGAAAATCTTGTTATCCAGAAAATGTTTACGAAAAAAAGATTTCCGTTTTCGTTTGTTTGAAAACAACAATGTCAATGAACGAAAGGACCAGAAAAATTTCCGGAAAGTTTCCAGGAAAAATTCTTATGTTTTTTCCCTGATAATTATTTTGTCTTTCGATATATCCAATTAGTTTAACAGAAAATTTTCCTTTTTCTTTTTTCGGATTGTCATATTTTGTATAAAATTCAAAGAAAAATAATGATGATGATCCAAAACAAAGATAATACCCATCTTGGATTCTTTTGTGAAAATGTGAAAAAGCTAAACAAAAACAAAAAACCCAAATTAAATAAACTTTCAACGAAACCAAGAATTCATCAAAAAAAACAAAAAAAAACTTATTTTTGTTTGATGATGTCAGCTGCTTTGTTTTACTCATCATAGACACACATCACAGAATAGCTGCTGATCAATTCCGCATCATCTGATGTGCTGTAATAATGAAAAAGAAAAGAAACATTGTAGCTGGAAAAGATGCTAAAAAAATTTGATGTTTCTTTATTGATTAAGAAGAAGAGAAAATTCCTGGAAAATTTCTTGTCTTGATTGAACATTCCTTGACATGGTTGGCTCAGAAAAACTTTTTACCATTGGGGGATAAGAATGTTGGATGTTTGTTTCGATGTTTCATTAGTGGTGTCAAGATAAACCGAACACCAAGGTTTTTGTTACTTTGTCAAAAATCTTATAGATCGATATCTTGAAAGTAGAAAAATCGATCAAAGATCAAATTGTTTTGTTGTTACAAATTTTCGCCTTTTGATAATTGATTTCTCCCAGTGTTTTTCCTTTGAGATAATGGATGAGTTTTGGTAACTAAATGACATTTTTTTTCAGGGCAAACCACACAATTTTCCATTTTCAACGATCAATTTACAACATTTTGTAACGCTCGAAGAAAAAATTCTTTAATTTTAATTGAATTTTCGACCAAAGTCGTATCAAATTTCATTCTTTTCAGTTGAAAATCTTTCAAGTCAATTTTTTTTCTGAATGATGCCCTCGCCACCAACAACAACCAAAAAAATGATGGCATTTTTCACCAAAAAAATTCCTTATCTTTTTCTAGTTGAAAACAAGAAAAAAACTTTTAAACTTTTGAACAGTTTGTCCAAGTGTTTTGGCGCAAAAAAGCCAATTTTTTGTTGAAAAATTTCTTTTTTTCTGTTGATAAAGTTGATCCAATCGAAACCAAAACAAAAAAAAAGAAAAATAAGGCCATTTTTCTTGTTTATTTTCGCTGAAATATATTCAAAAAATAGAGAATTATCATAACAAATGTATCTTTAGTTACATTTTACGTTAATAATGTAATGATATTTTGTTGTTGTTGTTGAGAGAAAATGTGTGACACACGATTTGAGAATATTTGCATCCAAAAATAACCAAAAATTTTTTTGATTTTTTGATTTCTTGAGTGAAAATAGCCACTTATATATGAACAACCGACAACATTCAGAAATTTTGAAAATTCTTCTTTCGTTCTTCAACAACAAAAAATGTGACTGTTTTTTTCACTTTTTCTGATCTTATGTCTCTTTCAATCCACTTAAGTGTGTGTGTGTCATTCATATCCATATAACTTTATGGAGAGAGATACCCATCGACCATAGAGAGAGAGAGAGAGAGAGTTTTGAAGAAAGTTTTTTTCGTTTTGTTTGAAGAAACATCTTGAAATCTTGAAAACTTGAAACTCAATCAACAAATAAACAACAAACCAAAATGACTGCTATATGGATATTATAATAGGAATTTCCTGATCAAACACACACACACAATGACCATTCAGAATTTAAAAAAAAGAATTTAATATTGAAAATTCTTTTTCAATTTTTAGAAATTCTCGGTTTTTTCTTTGATACCTTCTTCAAAAAAAACACTGTGTTTTTCCATTTTCAAACAAGTTTTTTTCTCAAAAAAAATTAACATTTTATTAGAAAAAAATTGAATTGAATTGTACAATTCTGTCTCTCTCTTCCTACATTTTCAATTCGGGAAATTTTCTCGAGCAAACATTTTTTCATTTTCGTTTTGTTTCCAAGAATGTTTCCAAGAATTGAAAATAATAATAATGACAATGATGACTACTGTATCTCATTGGAAATTGATAAAATTTAAATTTGAAATTTCTTCTTAGTTTCATTTGTTATTTAGAAGAACGAATCTTTTTTCTTTGCAAGTTTCTTTAAATTTATTACTACTTACTTTTGCACAGCAACCTTCGATAATGAGGGTGATGATGATGATGATATAGTTTGTTTCGTTTCGTGTTTTGCGTTACCTGTTTCGTGTAAAAAACTTCTTTATTTTATTGTTATGCTGGTAGTGTTGGTTTCTCATTTTTAAATTTTTAATGATGGCTTCTGGTTATATTCTTTCTGGTTACCTTCTTTAAAATTCAAAAAAAAAAGGTTCGCTCCGGTAATGGATATGATATCCGGATACCTTTTCTTGTCTTTTCATTCTGTTCACATTAAACATGGGAATTTTCAATTCTTTTTTCATTATTTTGTGTGACTGCTTAATAAAGAAAGAAAGAAACTTCAGAGAAACTTGAAAGAAAAAAAATAAACTTTTTTCCAGGAAAATTTCTTTCATTGTTTTTTTCAAATTGAATTTCTTTATTTTCTTTTTTTCTGGACAAGAATTGCCATTTATTTTTCCTGATAAAATCTTTTGGTCGGTTGTTTGGAAATTCATTTTCCAATCATGAATCATTTTTGTTGTTTTGATTTGGAAATTTTCCCCATTTCAATCTAATTCTGAGGAAAAAAACAACAAGATTTTTCAATTATGATTCCTTCAATTTCCAATTTCCAGAATGAAATGCATCCAACATATCCATAAATATCGATTTCCATATAAATAAGAAAATAAGATTTTCTAAATTGTCATTGTTGTTGTTGTTTGCTATTAACATTTCATTCAAATCTATCATATTTGAAAGTGAATGAATGTTTGGCCCAAAATAAATCCGATTTATTTTCGTCTTGTTGTTTGGTTGGTTTACACAGAATCTACATCATTTCAAGAGAGAGAAGGAAAATGTCTTGACAAATTTTTTGTTTGTTTCGTAATAATTATTACTATCGGAACCAAAAAAATTGTCCAGAAATTCTTTTACCACCACCACCACCATCATTATTATCATTATTATTACCATTTTGATCGGATAAAAACCAATATTTTTCGTTTGCTTGTTTGTTTTATATTCTCTATCCACTTTTTCGTTTTGTTGTTGTTGTTGTTGATAATCTTTATGGATGACCAAAACAAAACTAGCATCTTTATTTGATAATAACGACAATAACAAATAGCCTCCGATAACATTAATATCCCGAAAAAATCTATTAGTTTTATGTTTTTTCTCGAATGAATTTCTCTTAATCATTGACATAATTCATGTAATGAAAATTATCATCCGATTCGAGAAAAAGAAGAGAAACCCTCGAAAATCTTTTTAGGCAAAAAACAACAACAATTTTTTTTTGTTGTTGGAAATATTACATCTTTACAGAAAAATTTCCCTGTCAAAATGATTGATGAGATATGATTGTGTATATTACAGGTATAATAATGAAGTGTGAAAGGTTAACAGTGTTTTTTTTCGTGTGTTTTAAAAACATATCGATCTAGGTAAATATCGATCTATGAATATCGATAATGTATCAAATATAAATTATTATCATCTAGGAAATTTACCTGGGCTACGCACGATGATGAAAAACAAAAAACAAAAAACCGGTATATATTCCGCATAACATCAGCAAAATGAACAACAACGAAACAAAACAAAAAAACACATTGTAAAATCTTGTTGTTTGTAATTAACCTGAAAGATCTTACAAACAAACAAACAGATCTTACCTGATCATTTTCTTGAAAGAATAGAAAAAAAGTATTTTGACCTTTCACTTTATTCATTCATCATTATCATCGTGATTAAATGGATGAATGATTGAATGATGATTATTATTATTTTGCAAACCGTTTGATTGACCGTTGACCTTTATTTTCAGTTCTACCTTTTTTTACCTTTTCAGAAATAGTTCAAAGTTCAAATCTTATAATCAGTTTTATTTCCTATTACTATATCTACCCATTTGGTCAATGATATTTAGAAAGGGGGATTGCTTTGATGGCCACTATGGGGATTGCCTTTATGGTTGTTGGTTTGTTTGTAAAATGATGATAATGATTGGTTGAGTTGAACAAACCTCTCTCTCTCGAACAAATCGATAATAAGATGCTGATCACATCTTTACATTAATAAAACATTTGTTGTTCAACATTTCTGGTTTTGGATAAATTATATTCCTTAATTTTACCTTGGCTAATCAATTTTGTTATGGTTTCTCTTCTCTTTTCTCTTTGATTTCTTCTAACTGTAACACTGTAATAGAAATTACAATTTTGATGAAATGAATTTGATGATTCGTCTTTTGTTTGTTGTTGTTTGTCATCATCATCATCATTGAAATTTGATTGGGTTCGATTTGTTTTTTGTTTGTTGAAAATTCAATGTTTTTCAATGATGATGATGATGATTGGCGTCATGTGAAGAAGGCGCCATGGCATGCATGACAAGACCATTTTTTGAAATTTTTCAAAATCAATTTTTTTTCCTCTTGAAAAAATTCAAAATGTTTTTTGTTTTTGTTTGTTTTGTTTTTGTTTTTGTAATGGTTTTTCTGATCATTATTACCATTCAAAATTCAAAATCTTGATCGAATCATGGTTGAATGAATATCCTCAGCAAGATGTTTTTCTGGTGATTTGATTTTCTCTCGTCAAAATTAAAAAACAAAAATCCATCAAACACCCTGTATGTTTTGTCGATTATTGTCATTTGTGTTGTTTGTGGACAGCCCTATAGGCTAAATTTTTCACTATTAATTCTTATTATTATTTCCGTTTTTCTTTGCTTGTTCTGGTTGTTCAAATCATTAATGATGATGATGCTTTAGTTGGAAAATGTCTTTTTATTAATATTAAATACTTGTAATTTGTTTAAGGAAATGATGCAGTAAATCATTCGTTTCTGGATTCTGTTTGGATTCTGGATTCTGCTTTATTGATTTCTTTGGCTGTAAGAAAGAAAGTTCCCATCAAAAATTTTTTCCCTTAGGAAGAAATTTTCTTGGAAAAAACGAAGACGACATTACATTGAATTGCTCATTGAATTGAAAACAACAGTCGTTGTTGTTGTTGTGGAAGATGCACAAGGTATTTTCTGAAAAAGATTCGATAACTATTCTAGCGTAAATTCTGTTTTTTTGAGAAAATTTTCTTATCAAGAATTTTCTTTGAAACCAAAAAGAAAAGAAAATCGCTAAAAGCATCTCTATCGGCTTTCTTTCGTCTTATCTGATTCGGCTATTTTGACAATTTCGTTGTTCAGTTGGTTGGTTGATCGTTTTTTATGGATTCTGGTCGATTTAAAAATAGATTTTCAAAATGGCGACAAATAAATGATTCTGGTTGATGATTCTGGATGATGATTGATTGAAAAACATGCACAGTACACACACCAAGAATGCATTCTGGATTTCGTAGAATCCATTTTCAGTTTGAAATAATAATAATTAGCTTTTTTTCCGCACAGAATAATAATCCTTTTTGCATTATTTAACACCGGATTCTTCTATTAGGAAGATGATATTACCTAGTTGTTTGTTTTTTATTTCGGTTGAAATTGGGTTTTTTTTCACATCAAAAATCCAGGAAAACGAAATGTCAAACAAAATGACAGAAAAGTGAGATTCTCTCTATGGAATTTCATATCTATGGTTATCATAT